>Ga0076334_191_pt1 | contig 10268 bp, 9 predicted proteins | sample RifGroA2_FD_68031 | JGI IMG/M metagenome (GOLD analysis project Ga0076334, IMG submission 68031) | Peregrinibacteria bacterium GW2011_GWA2_54_9 | reverse complement strand
GCTGCCCCTCCCCCGTTCCGGGGGAGGGGCAAATGCAGCAGCATTTGGGAGGGGGCTTCAGCGCGAATTGCGATACCAGTGCGCAGTCGGTGGGCAGTTACCGTGCGTCTCTGCCATCGGATGTTCCATCAATGCGAAAAATGTGCTATAATATTCATTGAAATGACACAAGCAGCAGAAGGAGAACCCAGTCAGGAATTTTCTCTCCCCACGGTTGTGGAGGGGGATCTCGAAGAAATCCCCGGCGTCGGAGTCGGCACTGATGTGACCATGGGGAAAATTGATCCTGCGACCGGGGAATCCCTGGCAGTTTCATTTGATTTCAACGGGAAAGTGGCAAGTGGGCAGTTAAACATACAAGGCAGAGCGGGCAAGGGGTGTGCACTGTACGTGCGTCCCCCAGATGCAGACCGGTCAAACCACACCTCTTCCATTCTGCGGATTGACAGGATGAGTGACGGTTCCTACTGGTTGCACACGAGGAACAGCATCTACCGTCTGGTCATTGGAACAGCAAAAAAGCTTGATTTGAGTGATGCTAAAGAAGACGGTGCTGAGCGTGCTGCACCCGTCATTGAGGCAGACAGGGAGCAGGGGGGTACTCCTGCAGGAGGGCAGAGGGTGAAGAACCGGAGCTGGTTGAGCTGGATCCTGAGGCGCAGGAGCTGAGGAAGTTCTGAGGAATTATGGAAGCACGTCATGGTGAGCGGAGCCGAACCATGGCGTGCACGTCGTCCCTCGTCCTTCGACTACGCTCAGGATGACAGCTCGGGATGACGTGCTATTGGGTGGCTGCAGCAGTTCGGCAAGCTCACCATGCTGATTAGTTTTACAGAGCTTTCCTAAGAGGCGGTCAGTCTCCTGTGCTGTGTGCTCCTCAGCCAAGCAGAGGAAACCCACGTATGCTGCGCGAGACACGGCGTCGTTTGTCGGTGAACATCATTGCTGCGATAACGGCTGCGCAGAGCCAGTGAAGCTCCACGCCTGCGTGCCGAAACGCACTCCGGCGTGCAGGCACGGCCTTACGGCCGTGGCCTCCTGCGGAGTCGGGTGAAAGTTCGATTGGAAACGGCGCCGTGTCGAGAAGCTTTTGCATTCTCTGCAGTCGCTGCTACGATCACTCCACTGTGTTCCTCATACGAAAAACGAACAGAGTGGCGCTCGCAGGTATTCTGTTCGCTGTCATCCTCTCCCAGACGAACCCCGTCTTCACGAAGCTGCTCCTGAAGGAGGAGTGGACACCTCTCGGCATGTACTTCCTTGCGCTCCTCGTGATGGCCATCGTACTGGCTCTGCATGAGTTCATGCTTCTGGAGGCGGGGGAGAAGTGGGAGATGGACAGAAGGGACATTAAAGGGACGCTGCTCACGACTCTCACAGGTGGCATTCTCGCACCCATACTGTTCCTCAATGGCCTGCGCTTTGTGCAGGCATCGGAGGCAGTGCTCATCTCGAGCCTCTCACCGCTCTTCATCGTCATGTTCGCGGTGTGCATGCTGCAGGAGAAGTTCAATCGCAACATGTTCGTGGGAGCAGCTTTTCTTCTTGCAGGCACAGTGGTGCTGCTCTGGAAGGATGTTTTCCATGCGGAGCTGAGTTTGGGTGCTCCTCTCATCCTCTTCTCCTCCCTTGCCAGCGCGCTCACGACGACGCTCCACAAGAAGTATGTGAGGCACCGTCACCTCGATTCCGTGGTCCTCGTGCGCACATTCCTCAGCCTGGTGGTTATCGGGATCATCATTGCTCTCACTGAACCAGAGACATTCCAGATGCTGCGTAATCCCCCAAGTATCTGGCTGGTGCTGGGGCTGGCCATCGTGAGCTACATTCTCCCGTACTTCCTGTACTTCCGTGCGCTCGCGAAGATCTCCACTCTCGATGCGGGGATCATCGTCGCCTCGGCTCCGGGCATTGGGATCCTCATGGCAGTTGCATTCCTGGGTGAGCAGGTGAGCCCCACGCAGCTGGCGAGCCTGGGACTCATGGCGTTCGGTATCTTCTTCATCAATGTCCCTCTCACGAAACTGCGCATCATGCCATCACGCCTCATGGAAATTGGGCCTCTGAGGCGGTAGGTTCTAAGGTTAGGGTTAGGGCTAGGGTTAGAGATGAGAATGTATTGATCTGCTCTTTGAGTGTTGATTATTCTCCTATGTCCTAACCCTAACCCCAGCCCCAAATCCTCATTCTAGAACAGCCGTAGCTGCAGCTCCTCTGCTTTTCTCAGCGCCCGGTGCACGAGCGTTGCCGCCTGCGCACGATTGAGGGTGTCTTCCGGGCCAAAGAGCCCGCTTCCGTACCCTGTCATGATTCCCGCACGGTTGAGCACGACGCTCTCATAGAACATGTAGTGGTCCGGTGCATCTGTGTCAAACTGACGCAGGCCGGAAGACCAGCCCCGTGCGTAGAACACGCAGGCGGCATCGTAGGCGAAGTGGTCCGGCGGCACGTCGTCGTAGTACTGCCGGCAGTTCGCTGGTGCTGCGATGAGTTCCAAGTGCAGGAGCATCCTGTAGATGAGCGTGATGAGTTGTCCTCTCGTCAGGGTGTCCGCGCTCCCAAAGCGTCCGTCCTCGTATCCGTGGATGATGCTGCGCTGCCGCAGGTCCAGTATCGGGCGTTCTGCCCACGGGGGGAGTGTGTCGGTGAATGTGTTCTGCACGGGGGTCACGGGCCCGCGGATATCCACCGTCACATGGGCGAATTGATCATGCGCCTCCGCCTCTATCACTGCTGTGCCGGGATTCGTCGCAACGAACGTGCAATCCGGACTTTCCCCGCAGTCCATCAGGTATCCCAAGTTCTGATCTCCAAGAAGGTTCCACTGCGCTTTCACGACAACAGGTGATGTCCCGTAGTACCCCTCTGCTGTCAGCCGCAGGTTCTGGCCCACCTCCATCTCCGTGCTGTCCAGTGGGCGAATTCTGAAGTTATGCAGCGGAGGGAGGATATCTGCTCTCGTCAGTGATTCATGTGTGATGACTCCTGTCGCAACCACCATGCTCACGACGAGCACAGCAAATGGATGCAAGATCTGCGCGAGTTTCCTCCTGTGTCTCTTCCGGTGGAAGTGGAGTTTTGTGGCCCTGAGCCGCCGGTGGAGGATGTTCTTTCTCAGCAAAGTATCCTAGTATTGTACCATATGACGCCTTCTGGCAGAAGTGCCGTGGACCGCTGGCTTCTACTCCTGTTTGGGGCTGGCCTCGTTCTCGCATCCTGGTTGGTGGTGCCACTCCCATCCCTTGCATTCGGACTCCCGAAGATTCTCATTCTTGGTTTTGTCACACTTATTTTCTGTGTCTCTCTTGCTTTCCACCCCTCACTGGGCGTGCTTGGGAGGCTCGTCTCGCACTGGGCAGGATGGTGCCTGCTGCTCTTCGCTGTCGTTGTGCCCCTTTCGCTCCTGTGGTCCGTAGCACCGCTGCTGAGTTTCTTTGGTTCTGCTCCGCGCTACGAAGGCGTGCTGACGCACATGCTCTACGTCACCATTGCGCTCCTTGCCATGCTTGGGGCTACGACGGAGGAGGGGAGGCGCATTCTCGTGAAAACCATTGTCATCGCCAACGTAGGTATTGTGGCATACGGAGTGCTGCAGGTTGTTTCGCTCGATCCTCTCGCGTTCCTCTGGGGGAGCGATGTGTTCCTCGGGCGCACGTTCTCGCTCATCGGGCAGCCAAATACTCTGGGGCTTTTCCTGGTGCTCACTGTTCCCTTCGTCATTCTCTCTGCACGGCTCGGTCCCCGGTGGTGGCGTATCGCAGGACTCATCCTCTTTCTGCTCAACATCGTCGTACTCCTCTCCACCGCCAGTCGCAGCGCCATCCTCGGCCTTGGCATCGCATTTCTGTTTGCCACGGTGTGGATGCACGGCCGTGCACGGATTCTGAGCAGGAAGCAGTGGGCTCTGCTCGTTGTCTGCGCACTTATCCTGGCCGCACTGGGAACGCATTACATGCTCAAGCGGTTCTCCGTTCCCACAGAGTCTGAGCGCTCCGTCGATTCCCGGCTCCTCATCTGGACTGGTGGCATGCAGATGCTTGCTGAGCGCCCGCAGGGGTATGGGCTTGAGACGGTGGGCATTCTCTCCGCTCGCTTTATGAGTGACGACATCCTGCAGTTTGAGTCGCTGACTACGCGCATTGATCGTGCACACAGCAAGCCGCTCGATCTTCTCCTCACGCTCGGTCCGCTCGGCTTCCTCGCGTACTACGGTCTCCTCATCGGTCTCTTGATCCAACTCTGGCACAGGAGGAAAGAGGAGATGCAACGGTACTATCTTGCAGGTTTTCTCTCTCTACTCGGTGCGAGTATCGCTCTTCTCTTCGGGTTTGATGTCCTTGTCACTGCCTCATTCTTCTGGCTCATTGTCGGGATGATGCTGGGGGCGGTTCTTCCAGAGCGAGAGTCATTGCAGAAATGGGATCGTCCTGTGCTCCTCGTTCTCTCACTCCTTCTCGTTGTTCTCCTCGTCACAGCCGGGAAGTGGACGCGTGCGCAGATCATGATGGAGAGGGCGGAACAGTGGTTTGCTGCAGGCAATCTGGTCCGGTCCATTGCGGGGTACGCAGAAGCAGCCAATACGTTCCGCTTCGACCGGCAGATGCTCACGCAGGCCGTAGAAACGGATCTCTTCGCGCTGGAGAATGCAGCGAACGAAGAGACAGCTTCAGGACTGAAAGTGCTCATTGAGCTCCAGCTGAGGCGGCTGGAAGCCCTCACGGGAGGGGAAGATGGCATGGTGCTGTTGCTCTGGGCATGGGGGAGGGCGATAGAAGGGGATGAGGAGAGTGTGGACGTTCTTCTCGCACAGGCGAGCGGGAAGAAGCCCGCAGGTGTGGTGCACTTCCGCATTGCACTCCACTGCTACGAGCTTCTTCAGAATCAGGAGAAGAAAGAGCAGATCTACGAAGAACTCATGCAGGTGCTGCCACCAAGCTGGGAAGATCCGGAGTCGCCGTACGGCAGGATCCTCTGGAAGGAGCACCCGTGGCTCTCGGAGGTTCTGGAGTACACCGAGAGGGCATCCTGAAGATGGGCGTTTGTCTCATGGATGACTCACGTTGATTCGTTCGCTCGTTTCCTCGTTGGCTTGTTCGAACGAGGAACGAGCTAACGAGAGAACGGGTTATCTCACTTTATCCAGTTCCGCATCTTCCACCAGGTGGTGAGGAGTGAAACCCCGATGATCAGGAGGAACGTGGCGACGAGGAATGCGAGTAAATCGGGATTCGTGAAGATAGCGATGGAGAAGAGAACGCAAATGAGTCCATTGAAGAGGAGCCCGGAGCCGGCTGAGCGTGCCTGCTGCTGTGAGACGTATGCGATGGAGCGCCGAAAGAGGTGAAACATAGGAGGCCCGCGGGTCGGAACATGGCATTTTCAGTGTCCTGTTTGTGGAGGAAGAAAGGGAAGATGCAGGTCTCCATGAGAATCTCCAGCCCTGCATGGATCAGCTCCATGCGTATTTTTCGGGGTCGCAGCATAATTTCCACTCCCTGCCCCTCGCAATCCAGAGTACGGATTTCCAGCTTCAAGTCTGGGAGTATCTTATCACCATTCCCTACGGGGAAACGAGAACGTACAGCCAGGTGGCTGCCGGTATTGGCCATCCAAAAGCGGTGCGGGCAGTAGGTTCCGCGGTTGGCCGCAACCCGCTTTCACTGCTTATTCCCTGTCATAGGGTTGTTCCTGTTTCCGGGGAGGTAGGGGAGTACGCGCATGGCGCATGGAGGAAGGAGTGGCTCCTGAGGCACGAGCACAGCGTTTTGGGAGCCTGATCGGGGGATTGAATATGGAATGGCGTATATCGTATGTGGAATGTGGGCTTTTTCCCTTTGGTCTTTACTCATTTGCTCCTTTCCCGATATACCACATTCCATATTCCACATTCCTTACAAAAAAGACCAGAATGGCTGGTCCTTTTTGTTTGTGTGTGTGACCTTCTGACTATCAATAGCTAGTCTAGGAAGCTACTGAGTCAGTGAAGTAGGTCAGTGAGGGGAGGAGCCCTCAACCCGCTGCCGAGCTCTGGTCTCTTGTTTCTCCTCGTGACCGACGAAGTCCCCGTACCGGCTCTTTTACACTGTGCACGAGGGCGACAGAGAACACTGGGGAGCAAGGGGGTGCATGCCACCAGCTCTCCTCTATTGCGGCGGCACGAACATTGCACAGCAGAGAGAATGGTAATCACGGACACATGCGGGAGAAGACAAGGACTTCTGTGCCCAACATAGGGAGTTGGGAGAAGTATGTGCTTCGGCATGTGCATGATCACCATTCTCTCTACAGCATCGGTGGTGGGAAGGAGCGAGATGTGTCCGGTCGGACAGAGACTGTTTGTCTGTCCGACCGGACGTGTGTTTGTTTGTGTGTATCTCTTGAGACCGCAAGGGTCACTAGGCTGACGTGTCGGCCGAAGCCGTGGTAAGTCCGTAGTCAGCGCTGAAGGATCGAGGGTGCCCTCTGTACTGAGGGCGTAGGCTGATGGCCTTGATTTGCGTTCCGTTTTTCGGAGCAAATCTGGGCATCGTACTCATGGCATGCCTGCTATGCAAGAAAGAGCCCTAGCCAAAGCCAAATACTGTTTCTTGAATATATTTTTTGTACGAGAGTGTTATCTCATTTTTGGCTTACAGTAGGGCTCGGAAGAAATTCATAGCTTATACAATGTCTTTGCGAAGATGGCGAGGAGACTGCAAAAAATTACCTTCTGCAGCTTAGGGTGTAGGTATCTGGCTACAGGGGGTTTCTGTCTGGATAGTTTCTCAGGCAAGTGCTGTGACCATTTCCTCAATATCAAATTGTTCAATGTACTGCTTCAGACTCTTGTAGATTTCTGCGCGCGTGCCGACGTCTACGTCCCGGTCTGCATAGTAGGCAAGTCCCTGCTCTATGCGCTCAAGCTCATCGCGCATATGCGTGAACGGCCCCTCGTATCCTGCCACAATGTGATCAGGGAAAACTTGGAACGTGGAGAAGAGCCCGTTCATGTGGTGCACGAAGTCCCGGATACGGGCTATGGGGATACGCTCTCCATCAATGACGTATTGTTTGATTTGTTCAAAGCAGGTGCGTACCTCCTGGAATTTCCCGATGACATGCATCTGCACTACCGCGTCTTTGGCACCGGTTGTTTGGGTCTCCACTTGCGGTTCTGTGAGCGGTTTCCCCCCAAAGAGAGCCAGACCATTGTCCAGAACAGGCGCATTCTGCTGCACGTGACCACGGAATTGCCGCATGCAGCGTTCGTTCCGTGTGATGTGCGTCCCCAGGACCATCTGGTCCTGCTCGTTATACCCTCCTTTGGGGTACATCTCTTCGAAGCGGCTCTGCAGGCGGTTGATAACAGCGACCATCTTACTGAGAGAAGCACTGATTCTCTGCTTGTGCTTCTCCGGTCCCAACTCCGTGAGGCCTGCGAGGAGATCGTCTGCCCGCACTTTGTATTTGTTCTCGCAGGCTGCGAGCAACTTATGTCCCTGTGCAACCAGTGTGCGGGCTTCGGCAAGCATGCGATCCTTGTCTTCCTCTGGCGTCTCCTTTTTCCACTCACGGTCTATCTGAGTATTCAGCAGCTGCAATTCTTCCTGCAGTTTGCCGAGCTGGTCGATCTCTCTGTTGTATGCTTTTGCTTCGTGGAATGTTTTCCGATGTGCGGAATACACGCTTCTGAAATGTTGCACAGAGAGCTGCCGCGGGGGTTCGCTGGATGGCGAGAATGCGGTGATGCCCCCTCTGGAGCGGCACCGCCGATTCCCAGATCTTCTTTAAGCGTGCGATGGCATGTAGTTCCGCTTTCTTCTTCAGTCTCTCGTACGGGTGGCTCCGGTCCGATTCCTCCAATTCCACCAGGCCAAGGTCTTCTGCCAGTTTCTCCGGGATGCGGTCCGCGCTCACGAGGCATGGCTCCAGACTTATCGTATTGAAGTCTGGGTTGCCGGTGAATTCCACCCGGTTTCCCTCATGAATTTTGAATGGGGGGGCAATGAACTGGTGGGGGTGGCAGAATGCCTCCTGGAACCGCCTGAAGCGTGAGTTCGGCACGGCATCCCAAATGCGTTGCCGGAGCTCGTCTCCTTCCAGCGTGGAGTCCGGATGAGTTCCCGTATCGCGCAGACGCACGAACTGACTGTGCCAATGCTCTATGCCGTACGATTCCCTCTGATTTTGGGTGGAAGCGAGATCTTCCAAATGGGCACGATCGGTCAGGAGCTGTTGCACTCTCCGCCGCTGATAGGCGGTGAGAACGCTGAAGTCACCTTCAGGAGTGTAGTTGACTCGTGTGAGTGCGTTCTCATTTCTCTCTCGCAATTCCTCGAATGTGATGGTCTTCAGAGGGGACATAGGATAGTCATTGTTGACTTCCAGGATTGTTCTGTCAAAGCCTTACAGTACGTTCATAAGAAAGAGGAGGACAAGGGCGGAGTACGCTCCTGCGAGCACGTCGTCCATCATCACCGAGAGCGGAGTATTCTTTCGGTCGATCGCGCCGATTCCGAGGGGTTTGACTATGTCGAAGAAGCGGAAGAGCCCGAGAGCAATGACGGGGGTATACCAGACAAACTGTCCTGTCATCATCATGGGCAGGAGTGCCACCATCATGCCCACCATTTCATCCAACACGATGAAAGACTGGTCCACGTTGTCTTTGGGAGCCCGGGAGCAGTGGGAGATGGCAACAGTGCCAAACACCATGAGCACCAGGAAAATGCACCCGTACAGGAGGAATCGTTTCGGCTGAGAGGAGGGGAGGAGAGGGTATATCTGAAGAATAATGGGGATACTCAGGATGCTCGCGAGCGTTCCCTCGATGCCGGAGATGAAGCCAACACCAAACAAGCTCAGGAAGAAGGTAGTCAGACGCTTCATGGTTCTATGTTAAACACAGCGCCGTTTCCAATCAAACTTTCACCCGACTCCGCAGGAGGCCACGGGCGTAAGCCCGTGGAGCTTCACTGGCTTTGCTCAGCCGTCACCGCAGCAATGATGTTCACCGACAAACGGCGCCGTGTCTAATCCGATTCCCTAAGAAGATACAGATTCTCTCCGAATCATTCCGCGCACACATTTTCTTCTGTAAACTGTTCTTTGTTATGGCTCAAACTATTCTAATAATCTTCCTCAGTGTTCTCTTTGTGAGTGTTGTTTCACTTGTGGGGATCATGTTTCTTCTGCTCCATGACCGCGCACTCAAGAAAGTGCTCCTGTATTTTGTGAGCTTCTCCACGGGTGCCCTGCTCGGGAGCGTCTTCCTCCACTTCCTCCCGGAAATTGCCGAGCATGCTCCTCATTTTCCGGATGCGATGTTTATTGGCCTTCTCGGTATTCTCGGCTCGTTTGTCATTGAAAAATTCATTCACTGGCGGCACTGCCATGACCTCGATTGCACGGCCAACATCCATCCCGCGGGGATGCTCGTTCTTGTTGGCGATGCTGCGCACAACATTCTGGATGGCATCCTCATCGCCACGAGCTACCTCGTGAGTATCCCCCTGGGAATTTCGACCACCATTGCGGTTCTTTTCCACGAGATTCCGCAGGAGATAGGGGATTTTGTTGTGCTCCTGCACAGCGGTTTTCCCAAAGGGAGAGCGCTCTTTTTCAACTTCCTCTCCGCACTCACAGCACTCGTTGGAGCGGTGGTCGTTCTTCTGCTGAGCACGCATGTGGAAAACATTGAACAGGTGCTGCTGCCGCTTGCCGCAGGGAACTTCCTCTACATTGCGGGGGTCGACCTCATCCCCGAACTCCACAAAGAAAACCACCCCCGGAAGGCGTTCATTCAGCTGCTCTCCATGGTTGCAGGCATCGCACTCCTGTACTTCCTGGCTGCGGGGCATGCGCATTAGGACGAGGTGGTGGATGATTAGCGTGTAGCGACTAGCCGCTAACCGCTTACCGCTAAATAATCGGTTCCTCGAACTTCTCCTCCACCATAGCGAGCTCTTCTTTGGAGGGAGGTTTTGCCGCCGCTTCATCCCATTTCTGCAATACCTCTTCTACTTCTGCTTTGGGCCGGCAGTACTTCCTGCGTGACTGTTCTATGATGCGTGCAGTGTTATCCTGTGTCACAGCTGGCACATCCAGCGTTCTCCCGGAGAACGGCTCGCGGATTTCGCCATTCACCGACATCTTAATGTAGAACTCGCGTACGCCGAGGTTAATGATATCGCGCTCTTTGAAGATGGGAGAAAACTCTTCTGCCATGACCGATGCGTCTTCCGCGCCGACCCGGAAGCTGATCATGGAGCCGACGTTGCCAAAGACCG
>Ga0076334_175_pt1 | contig 10706 bp, 9 predicted proteins | sample RifGroA2_FD_68031 | JGI IMG/M metagenome (GOLD analysis project Ga0076334, IMG submission 68031) | Peregrinibacteria bacterium GW2011_GWA2_54_9 | reverse complement strand
AATTTTTTACCAATTGAGGCAATCGGTACGAGACTACTTGGAACATCTTCGGTCAAATAACGAACTTGTAAAGTTCGAGGAGCCATTATGCCCCGATACCCGTTATTTTTTCGCATAGCATCAAAAAGATTATCACCTGTAACACCGTAAGCTAAATAAATCCATTGCTTAGCACTTAACGCTCTTATTCCTAACGCTTCAGCAACCAAGATTCTTTCTCTAGCTCTTCAGGCATTGAAGACTGCTGATCTTCTCCCACACATTCATATTCAACCAATTTTGCATATTCTCTAGGAACATCAAAGTATGTTAAAACGGCGTCACAGCAATTATTGATTGTCTCATCAAAATCTTTCCCTTCTGAAAATAGACCTTCATGCTCTGGAGCCGCTGCAAAAATAACCAGTTGATTGTCATTATCAAACTCTGCTCTAAACTCAAATTTAATTTTTTCAGGAAGACGCCTAAGAACTTCGTTCTCAACAGATTTTGAGCCTGAGAAGAGCTTGGCTACCCACATACCCATTTTTGAAGGAAGGATATTCATATTATGTTTATTTGAGCTAACAAGTCAAAGCTTTGACTCCTAGTATTTTAGCATGAATCACCTCATAAATCCACTTCAGAGGAAAAATTTGGCTATTCCGAGATTCTTAGAAATAATTCCAAATCTTCAATTTCCCCCCTTTGGAAGGTTCTTTCCATTGCCACCAACGATTGTTGAGTGCCTTATTCTTGCTGCCAAATATATTCATACATCGAGCTTAGCACTCGACAAATTAACCAACAATGTCGCCATCATCCGAATGTATATAAGAAACTTCTAGAATCTCAGATGAACCTCTGGATGCCACAAAGACACGCAATTGAGAAAATATTATTCCTCGTGTAGGTTTAGCACCTATGGAAAATTTACTTTGGGTTGCTATCTTTGCTTCTGGAGCCGCTTTTTGGAATACCATCCAAATCAGTAAGCAATTGACAAAGACCAACCAATTCTTAATGGAAAAGCTTGGGACCCCACAACACCCTGAGGACTATAAATAAGAACCCCTTAAGGTAACCCGCTCTTGTCAATAAGAAAATATAAATGTACTTTTTGTAGTATGTTTAAGCAGTGGAAGCTAAATTTCCAAATCCGTTTCGCCAAGAATAAAGCAAAGACATTGGAACTGCCTAGGCTCGTTAATTTACTCTTTTATGAAATCAATCATAGAAGATATCGGTATCAGGTAGAAGGCATTACGAAAAAGGAGATAGAAGAAGAGGCAATGTTTATACCTCAGTCTATTCGTTCTGTAACAGAAATATCTTCAACATCTCCTAAGAATGCTTTACCAAAAGAAGCAATGTTCCTGGAAAACAAGTATATCGGTGCAGTACGCTTCCTCAATAACAATAATAATTATATTCTTGCACTTGCACAAGAAGACCTTTCCGAATCAAAAGAAACACATTTATTTTTTAATAATAAGTTAGTATTTAGTTGTCGTAGAATAGTTGGTGGTTTTTTCGTAAAAGATGAAATTGATGCTTTTATTGATGGTAAATGGGTTAATGACATAAAAAAACTAGCACTAGAAGCTGAAGAGCTACAAATGAAACGAAACAAGTTCTTTAATCGGAAAAACCGTAATCTTGAAATTAATAAAATAAAGAAAAATTTTGGCATATGATTTCATGCCATAGCATGGACTGTAGAGGGAGAAAAGCTAGTCCCTACCTTGCGTCCTCCACTGTCACAGAGTGCCCAAAAGAAAGGGCATATTAGCTGGTGGGCCAGGAGGGACCCCTCCACTCGTCATATGAGACGTTTATTCCGGAAGGCAAAACCTGATGATGACTTCAGGTACTTCTCAAAATCCAATGCTTTCTCTCTTGTCTTGAATGCTGAGTAGAAAACAAGTTCCTCTGGTTCAATGCGACTCGTTGTTGGCGAGGAATGGTTCTTATGTCTCACAAGCCTCTTTTTTAAATCTCTTGTAAACCCAATGTAGAATTGCCCATTCTTGAGTTTGAGGATGTATACAAAATACATAGGCAGATCATAATGCCCCACTTCGCTTTGCTGCGCAAAGCTCCGCGGGGCACACTTCGCACTTTCGTAACTGGAGATGGCGCGCCACACAACTTCGCCTGCGGCTACGCGGTGTACCACGCGAAGCTCTTCGTATAGCGAAGAGCGAAGTGTGGTGGGCCGGGAGGGAAGAGAAGCACCATTTGACTGTTGGAGTGTACTTCCCACTCCCCTAGAATTCAATCCACATGTTCTACCTTCTTGCTGTGAGCTCCATGCTCGGCTACGCGCTCCAGAACGCACTCCTCGTGCGATATGCACGGCGTATGGACGGGCTGAGCCTGGCCTTCTACCGGAATATCTCCTTCCTCGTCACCCTCCTTCCACTCCTCTTCCTCTCTTCACCGCAGGAAATTGCCGAAGTACTCTCACACTGGAAAGTGCTCCTCATCTCCGGCATTGCCGGAGGGGTGTACCTTGCCATCGTCTTCGAGTCCTATCACTTCATTGCCATTGGTGTAGGCCACACTATCAAACAAGCAGCCATCAACATCCTCATGGCCCTCGCAGGTCTCCTGCTCTACGAAGAAGTGCTCCCTGCAATGGAATTCCTCCTCGTTGCGGTTGTCGTCCTTTCCTGCATCTGGCTTTCTATGCAGCGGGTGGATGCACCCCACATCTCGCAGAAACTCCTCCTTGGCATCTCGCTCTCTCTCCTCTCTGCTTTTCCCGTCATCATCACAAAAATCATCCTCACAGATATGAGCCGTGCAGTTGATCCTCTCGCAAGCGGCTACTTCTGGGAAGCGGCAATAGGCATTGCATCTGCCGTGACCATCCTGCTGCGATGGGTGCTCCTCCGGAGGGGACTGACACGCATCGACTCGCGTACCATGCTCGGCATCACTGCCGCGGCCTCCCCTACTCTCATCGGAACAGGATGTTATGCACTCGCTCTGAGCATGGGGCCCATTTGTGTAAGCGAGTAGCGGTTAGCGTGTAGCGACTAGCCGCTAATCGCTAATCGCAAGCCGTTCTATTTATCCCACCGTATCGCCTCCATGGGACTTAAGCTCGCAGCTTTCTTCGCAGGGACAATGCCGAAGAGGAGACCTGTCCCGAGCGCCATGAGCACTGCTGCAAGTAAAGCTGGGAAAGAGAGAACAAAGGGAACATACCCGATATACTTACTCGCTGCTGCAGCAAGGATCATTCCAAGTGTCATCCCCCCAATGATGCCGATACTCCCGCCAACAAGCGTGAGCGTTACAGCCTCTATGAGGAACTGGAGCAGAATGTCGTGGCCACGTGCACCCACAGCCTTGCGCAACCCGATCTCCCTCGTCCGCTCCGCTACGGAGACAAGCATGATATTCATAATGCCGATGCCGCCGACGAGAAGAGAAACCCCGGCAATGAGCGCAATGAACACCGTGAGCCCGAGCGTGACCTGACCGACAATCTTCGTCGCTTGCTCAGCGGAACGGGCACGGAAATCATCTTTATCGTAGTCGTTCTCAGGATTGTCTATGCCATGGCGCTGGCGCAGAAGCAACGTGACGTCTGCAAGTGCAAGTTCGTCATCCTCTACCGCCTGCATCGTCATGTAGCTCAGCTCCTTCTGTCCTGTTGCAGAGCGCGCAGTGGTAAATGGAACAAAGACAAAGGTATCGAGATCCTGCATGAGAGCAGAACCTACACTCTGCATCACACCCACCACAGTATAGGAGCGACTCCCTATCTGCACGCGTTCACCGAGCGGACTTCTTTGGCCAAAGAGATCCTCCGCTGCCTCATACCCAAGCACTGTCACAGATCTCGCCGCTTTTTCATCGGCTTCGGAAAGGAGTCTCCCCTCCCCCAATTTGAGCCCATAGTTCGCAAAAAAGTTGGATGTCGTCCCGAATATATTTGGCGATAACTCTTCCGTTCCATACTGCACTTTCTCAGTAATAAATATTACCGGCGCAACACTCTTTACAGTGGTGAGCCCGGTTATCGCCTCGTAATCGCCGTAGGTCACGCTATCGAGCGTGCGGCCGAATTTCTCGTAGCCTGTTGGATAGAGCTCAATGAGGTTGTTGCTGAACGATTCGACCTGATCGAGAATATAGCGCTCAAAGCTGCGCCCAACGGAGACCATGAGCACCACGGAACCGACTCCTATGATGATGCCGAGCATCGTGAGGAGTGATCGCATTCTGTGAGCGACAATTGCCCTGTGAGCCGTTTGGATGGTGTCGCGAAGGAGCATTATTCGTACCGGAGTGCGTTCATGGGAGAGAGCTTGGAAGCCTGTCTTGCCGGGTAGATGCCAAACACAAGCCCTGTGAGAATCGCCATGGCGAGAGCAAGCCCAATGGCAGGAACCGAAAGCGCAAAGTCATAACTCTCGAGGTATTTGTCCACAATCAATGCTGCCAGACCGGCGAGGCCGACACCGAAGACAACACCAGCGATGCCGGAAAACAGGGTGAGGAGAATCGCTTCGAAGAGGAACTGGAGAAGAATATCCCTCCCTCGTGCTCCCACGGCCTTCCGGAGGCCTATCTCACGGGTACGCTCGGTCACCGCAACCAGCATGATGTTCATGATGCCGATGCCGCCGACGACCAGAGAGATGCCCGCAATAGTGGTAATGAACAGTGTGAGACCCAATGACACCGCACCAAGAATATCATTCGCTTGCTGCGACGTGCGGACGATAAAGTCGTCTTCGTCCGTATCTCCTTCCGGGTTCACAATGCCATGCCTCTGGCGAAGCAGGGACTCCACATCTGCTTGCGCGAGATCAAAATCTCCCACTGCCTGGAGTGTGATGACATTCACATGCTTCTGACCCGTTACGGCACGTCCCGTGGTGAGCGGAATGAAAACAAACTCATCCGCATTCTGGAAGAACTGCGTCCCAACCGGTTCCAGTACCCCCACCACGGTATACTGCAGATCTCCCAGCCTTACCTGCTTGCCGACCGGATCTTCCAGCCCAAAGAGATCATCTGCGATATCGGAACCGAGTACCACAACGTGCCGCGCGCGCATGATGTCCCGTTCTTCCAGAACACGGCCGACTGCAACCGGCATCTCACGGTTCTGAAAATACGGCGGCGTCGTTGCAATGACACGGGGTTGCGTCTTCTCTCTGCCATAGACAGCGGTGGGGATATCCACAAAAATCGCCGGCGCAACACTCGTGATGGTTGTGAGCCGTTCCAACGCCTCGACATCATCAAATGTAAGGCTGTCGAACCCCGCGGCGAGCGTGCTTTCCACTCCTTCTTTCTGCCCAGGGAACACCACCATGCTCTGCGCACCTATGGAGCTGATCTGACTGAGTATGAGCACCTCCATACTTGCACCGACCGCTGTCATGAGTACCACGGAACTCACACCGATGATGACCCCAAGCATCGTGAGCATAGAACGTTTCCTGTTGACGCCGATCGCTCTACGGGCCGTCGCGAATGTGTCTGTGATGAACATGGCTACTTGAGGTGTTTCACATTCTTGGCGTGGTTCCTCTTGAAATCACGCGTGTCGGTCGCAATGCGCCCATCAAGAATGTGAATGACGCGCTCGGCATACTCTGCAGTCGTCTTTTCATGCGTGACGAGAACGATGGTTCTCCCCTGCTTGCTGTGGAGATTTTGCAGGACCTCCATCACCTGAATGCCGGAGGCGCTGTCCAAGTTTCCCGTCGGTTCATCCGCGAAGATGACATCCGGCTCGGTGACGAGTGAACGGGCAATGGCTGTGCGCTGCTGCTGGCCGCCGGAGAGCTGGTTGGTGAAGTAGGTGGCGCGCTCTGTGAGACCGACTTGCTCAATGGCTTTCATCCCTCTCTCCGTGCGCTCAGATGCAGGAATGGTCGGGTGATAGAGCAGTGGAAGAATGACGTTATCCAACACAGTCGTGCGGGGGAGCAGGTTGAATGCCTGGAATACGAAACTCACGCGCGTCGCGCGGATGCGGGCAAGCTCGTCATCGTGGAGCACACGCGTCTTCTGGCCGCGGAAGAGGTACGAACCGGAAGTGGGAGTATCCAGGAATCCGAGAATGTGCATGAGCGTGGATTTGCCCGATCCGGAAGGCCCCATGATGGAAATGAACTCTCCCTCGCGGATCGTGAGATCAATGTCAAAGAGCACCGGCGTTTCCATCCCATCATTGAAGTACGACTTGCAGAGATCAACAGTCTCGATCAGCGGTGGATTCTGCTTTGCCATAGGTTGAGACTGAATGATAAATTGAAAATTCCATTTCCTATTCTTTAATGAGGATAACCACTTTCTCCCCTTCTTCCACCCCACTGATGACTTCCACGTCGGTATCGGACTCCATGCCGACAACAACAGTGCGCTCCTCTATCTCATCTCCCCCATGGAGAATGCAGGAAATCGAGCTTGATACGGTACTTCGGCACTCCATCGACTAAGGTGGCAGCAGGATCAATTTCTGTCACCTGCAGGAGAAAGTCACGGCCGGGGTAAGCATCGAGTTCCACGCCCCCTTCCTGCTCGTACTGCACTTTGGGAATGTCGATCTCGGAAACGAACATTTCCACGCGGTACGGACTGTCCCCGAGCATGGTAATCGCACGGTTGAAGTCCTCGAAATCCCCGGTAAATTCTCCGGCCTTCAGGTTCACCTTGGTGATGCGCCCGGCGATGGGAGCCTTGAGAACGGTATCATCCAGTCTTGCATGCGCGTAGCGGACCCCTGCGTACGCTCTGTTTGCCGCTGCTCTTGCAGCATCGATATCCGCCTGCCGAGCACCGGCTTTCTTCAGCGCCAGCTGGGCCTCCTGCACGCGCAGCGACGTCTCGTACGTCGCAATATCTGCCAGTGCTTTATCCTTGGTTCCCTGTGCGGTCGCGAATGCGGATTCCTCCGTTGCAATCTGCGTGCTGAAATTCGCAGAGGCATCCCGGGTGGCCTTGAGCTGATCCTCTATGTCATTGAGGGCACTCTGGATGCTATTCCTCTCGCCGGCAAAAGAATCCTTGTACGTCTCCTTTGTTGCAGTAGTGAGATAGTTGGAAGTAGGCAGGGAGACCATGATGGTATACGCATCATCCGCTGCAGCAACAGCGTGCAAAGCAGCCTCCCGCGCTGTTCCCAAGTTCAAAAGCGCCTCTTCGAAATCTGCTGGCCTGCTCCCAAGAAGTGCATCCGCAATGGCCACACCCGTTTCCTCACGCTTGCGCACGTACACCTCATACTCAATGCGGGACCGGAATTCCACCGCATTCTTGATGACGGTGGTATCGAAGTAGTCGTCGAGTTCATTGAGGGAATTCTCAATATCAGTGAGCTCCTGGGAAATGGTGCTGCCTGCAGTGGAGACATAGCCACTGAGACTGGTCTCCGCCTCGCGGTGCAACTGATCAAGCTCACCCTGAGACCGCCCGAGACTCCGCTCGGCATTCTCCAATGTGGCGCGCGCTGCTGCGAGAGCCGCCCGCTTGTTTTCTACTTCCGCTTCCGCGATTGCGATTTCCTCCGGACGCGTTCCCTCTTCAAGTGCCCGCAGATCTGCGAGAGCGGCCTGGTAACTAGCAGAAGCAGACGAACGGTCAGCCTCCAGGCTGTTATTGCGCAGTTCTGCAAGCACCTGATCTGCTTCCACGGTATCACCCTCTTTCACATAGACCTCCTCCACTACCCCGGTGACAGGAAACTTCAGCTCCAAATCTTTCTCGGAGATCACCGTGCCCACTGCCTCCACTGACTGAATGAGATCCCCTCTCACAGCCTCAGCTGTGATGTACTCCGGCTTCTCCGGTGCGAACAGGAAAAATCCAAGCGCAATGAACGGGAGCAGGATAATGGCAAGGAGGAGGAGCAGCTTCCAGCGCCTCCGCACAAACTTCCAGACAGCATGGCACACTATCTTCCAGGGAATACTTCTGATGAGAGTGAGAGAATTCTTCAGGTTGCGTTGAAATGGGAATGTTTAGGTATACTAAATCATTCTATTTTACCACAAAACAAATATCCCATCAATTTATGACTTCAGCCCTGCAACTGCAGAAAGAGCCTCCTTCACCGCTGTCTCCACAGGACGCATTTTGATGCCTTCGGAAAGAAGCTTTTCATTGGTGAGCACACAATTGCTGCGCCCGGCTTTCGCCACCTGAGAGAGCTCTCCGAGCGTGAGACGCTCAAACGTGTGCCTCGGATCCACGAGTTCCCTATAGAGCTCCATAATTCTGTACGGCGATATCACCCCAGGATTCACCACATGGTACATACCCGTTTTCCGCCTTTCTATGAGCACCTTCGCCGCAGCGAAGAAATCTGGCAGATATGTGAGAGAATTTTCTGTGCCGAGCACGCGGGAATACTTCGTGAGTTTGGAAATGAGATTGCGTTCATGCAGGGAACCATCAAACGGCATGCGGAGCCGGAGAATGAGCCCCCCTCCGGTGCCGTCGGGGCCGGCGGGAAATTCCCTGAGAATCTCGTCGCACGCCGCTTTTGTCCGCGAGTAGAAGCTGCCTCGGAAGTTCGGAGCATCCTCCTCCGAAAAACCCTTTCCCCCGTTATCCCCCTGGTACACGCACCCTGAACCCAAATGCACCCAGTAGATGCCTCGCTTAGCACACTCGTCCAGCAATACGAGCGGCCCTGTGATATTCGCACGCACCGTTTCCTCCTTGTGATCCTCACACCAGTCGATATTCGGACGTCCCGTTTTCCCTGCAGCATTGATGACAACATCGGGCTTCTCAGCATCCAATGCCACCGCAACCGCATTGCAGTCTGCGATATCGACTGGAGGAGCCACTGCATTGGGGAAAAGCCTGAGGAACTCCTGGCCCATGTAGCCCTTTCCACCAAAGACGAGGATTTTCATAGCACGGCATATGGTAGCCGAGAGAGAAGAGAACCTCTAGTCAGATGGAAGACCTTCTGAATCAGGGAAGTTCATTCGCTCGTTTACTCGTTGGCTCGTTCCAACGAGGAACGAGTGCACGAGTAAACGAGCAAACGTCCGTACCTTGCGAAAAACTGGATTTTTCATTCCAACCGTACTGCGATATACTACGCCTATGGCTCGCTCCCACCGCAGAACCACACGCCACAGACATATGGCAAAGAGGAAAGCCCGGCAGCTGAAATTCAGCGAGAGCACGCGGAGGCAGATAAGCGGTACGGTACAGCTCTGTATCGGCATTCTCCTCCTGCTCGTACTCCAGCAGCAGGCGGGGATGATTGGTGAAAGTCTGCAGATCTTCCTGGTGTTCTTCTTTGGGAAGTGGGGAATTCTCTTCCCTCTGACACTCATCGTTTCCGGGTTGCTCCACTGGTTTGTGAATCCATCCAAACTCAATGCCAGAGAGAAGAGAATTCCCACCCGCATCTGGCTCGGGCTCGGGCTCTGCCTCGTTTCTTTCCTCGGTATGATGCACATCGGCGCACCCGTGGAAGAGATCGGCACACGGAGAGATGAGCTTGCCGGCGCCATCGGCTTCATGGCCAGCATGCCTTTCCTGCTCTTTGCCAGCCGCGCTGTCGGGTACACCGTTCTCACATCCGTCTTTGTAGCAGGGTTATTCATAGCATTTGAACCGGATCTCCCTTCGCTCCTGAAAACTGGCAGTGCTCTGTTTTCTTCACGAAAGGAGAAGAAAACTGTGCAGCAGATCAGACGCAGAATCCCAGCGATGGAACAGGCGCGGGAAAAGGAACAGAAACATGAAGAAGAGGAAGAGGACCCTGACCTCATGGAGGAGGACCATGAACCGCCTGAACTCAATATCGTCCGTCCGATCTTCGCAAAACAGACGGTGAAAAATGTCGCAGCCAAAAGTCTGAAGAAGGCAGCAAAAGCCGCGAAGAATACCATCACCATGCAGGATACCCGCTTTGAGGAGTGGACTTTCCCCGGCTATGACCTCCTCGACGACGCACAGAGCGAACTGACCGTGAACGACGAGGAGCTCAAGCGCCAGGCACGGCTGATAGAGGAGAAACTCGGTGAATTCGAGATTGAAGTCACGGTGCGCGACGCACATCCCGGACCCACGGTGACGCAATTCACTCTCCAGCCTGCAGAAGGAGTGAAACTGAGCCGCATTGGCGCCTTAAAGGATGATCTTGCGCTTGCTCTTGCCGCTCCCAGCCTCCGCATAGAGGCACCCATTCCGGGAAAATCCCTCGTCGGCATTGAGATGCCGAACATCAAGAGAACTATCGTGCATCTCCGCGAAATCATGGAAAGCCCGGAATTCGTGCAGAGTACCTCCAACCTCACGCTCCCCCTCGGACGCGACGTGGGGGGAAAAGCCATCGTAGCGCCGCTCAACGGCATGCCGCACATCCTCATTGCCGGGGCAACAGGATCAGGAAAATCCGTCTGCATGAATACGTTCCTCATTTCGCTGCTCTACCAGAATGCCCCGGACCAACTGAAACTCATTCTCATCGATCCCAAACGCGTGGAACTCGTGCCGTACGATGGCATCCCCCACCTCCTCACGCCGGTGATCACTGAAGCGGAAAAAGCCCTGCAGGCACTCCGCTGGGCCGTGGCAGAAATGGGACGCCGCCTCCACCGCTTCTCTGAGCAGGGAGTACGCAACATCGATGAATACAATGAGATACAGACAGAAGAAGAGAACGTCATTCCCCGCGTCGTGATCGTGATCGATGAGCTCGCGGATCTCATGATGCGCCAGTTCCG
>Ga0076334_185_pt1 | contig 10745 bp, 13 predicted proteins | sample RifGroA2_FD_68031 | JGI IMG/M metagenome (GOLD analysis project Ga0076334, IMG submission 68031) | Peregrinibacteria bacterium GW2011_GWA2_54_9 | reverse complement strand
TGTGCAGTCCGCCGGCCTGCTCTATCACATTCTCTCCGGGTTGGATGTGGAGGTGGTAGGTGTTGCAGAGGAGGATCTGTGCACCGAGTTCCAGGAGGTCTCTGTGCGTGATGCCGCGCATGGCGCCGGCTGTTCCCACGGGCATGAAGAACGGCGTCTGGATCTCCCCGTGGTTGGTGCGGAGGATTCCCCTGCGGCCGAGCGGTGTCTGGCGAATTTGCGTCAGCATTTTGCCGTAGGATACGCGATTTGTTTTATATTGGACAGAAGGCGTTCTTGTGATTCAAATCACTTGTGCCCTGCCGTAGGCTTCTCCACAATACATTCCTGCAATTCCCTGTACCCTTTCCCCGATTCCTATGATGATCTGTTGTCCCAAAACTGCCAGAGGGGCAGCGGCATTCTGTGTCCGCGTGTCCTTCGGCGTTTCCTTACTCCTCATCGGTCTTTCGCACTTCATGACATTCACTGCCTTCAAAGGCATGGTGATGGAGGGCCTTGGACCTCTGGAGCCACTCGGCGCTCTCTGGGCGTTCATTCTTCCCGCACTCATGATCGTGGGCGGAGCACTGCTTGCCGTCGGCATGTACCCGGAGATCGGGGCATGGGCAGCCGGTGTCGCCATCGGTTCCATCCCCGTCGGTATGCTCCTCAAGCCGATCCTCGGCGGAGTTGCTCTGCCGGATGTGATGGGCGCAGCCATCAATGCGTTTGTGTGGCTGATTCTCTACGTGCTTGTTGTGAAGATGACCAGCTGCTGCGGCAGCTGCGAGAAGAAGGAGTAGGTGGATTCGTACATAATAAAAAAGAGAGTTCCTTTCCGGAGGGGCTCTCTTTTTGTTGACTCGTTTGCTCGTTGGCTCGTTCGAACGAGCAACGAGTGAACGAGAGCACGAGCAAATGTTACTTCTTCACTTCCTCGTGCTTCTTCACGATCCTGTCGATGAGGCCGTACTTCAGTGCGTCCTCGGCCTTCATGAACTTGTCGCGCTCGGTGTCGATCTTCACCTTCTCGAGCTTCTGGCCCGAGTGCTTGGCGATGAGCTGGTTTAAGAGGTCTTTCGTCTGGATGATGTGGTCGGCATGGATGGCGATATCCGTTGCCTGTCCCTCCGTACCGCCGAGCGGCTGGTGAATCATGATTTCCGAGTGCTCGAGTGCGAAGCGTTTCCCTTTCTGGCCTCCCATGAGGATGATTGCTCCGCCGCTCGCTGCCATGCCCAGGCAGACCGTGGAAATGTCCGGCTGCACGTACTGCATGGTGTCGTACATGGCGAGAGTGGAAGTCACCTGCCCGCCGGGGGAGTTTACATAGAGGGTGATGTCTTTCTTGGGGTTCTCCTTCTCCAGGAAGAGGAGCTGCGCGATCACGGAGTTGGCGATGTCGTCGTTGATCGGGGTGCCGAGGAATATGATGCGCTCCTCGAGCAGGCGGGAGTAGATGTCGTACACGCGTTCCCCGAACTGCGTCTTCTCTATGACGGTCGGGATCACGAAATTCTGCGGCGTGAGCCTGCCGCGGGAGATGTCACTGGCTATCGACTGGATTTTGGGGTGCATGGAGGGGAGGGGAGTGTTCATAGTATAATACAGGTTTTCCCTGCCTCACGGCAGTATGCATGATTCTGAGAATATGGTCGGGTGGATGTGTAATGTATTGTTTACATTCCCGATTGGTCAGCAAACCGATACAGTATTTCCTGATGACTTCAGACTGGAAGCGCGACGTCACCGGCCTCCTCGCTACCGCAGAGCATCCGCTCATCGTCGTGCTCGGTCCCACCGCCAGCGGCAAGACGGCGTTCTCCATTGCACTCGCGAAGTCCATTGTGTCCACGGGGAGAGAGGCGGAGATCATCAATGCCGATTCGCGGCAGCTCTACTGCTACTTAAACATCGGGACGGCGAAGGTGACTCCAAAGGAAATGCAGGGGATTCCCCATCACCTCATCGACGTGCTCGATCCCAAGGAAGAGGCGGCTGCCGGGTGGTACCAGGGGGAAGCGCGCAGGGTGATCCAAAACATGCAGAAGCGGGGAGCGGTTCCTGTGCTCGTCGGGGGATCCATGCTTTACGTGAGCAGTGTGATCGATGCGCTGACGTTAGCGCCGGTACCGGATCCCGTTCTGCGGGCACGGCTGATAGAGGAGTACGACCAGGACGGGGGAGCGGCGCTCTTCGCACGACTGCAGGAGATAGATCCCGAGACCGCGGATTCCATCCACCGCAATAACAAGCCGCACCTCGTGCGGGCAGTGGAGATCTACGAGCTGCTCAAAGCACCGAAGTCGGAAGCAGTGCCGCAGAGGGAACTGCGGTCCGATGAGAACGTGAGTGAGTATGATCTGCTCATCTTCGGCATGCAGTGGGACCGGGAGGAGCTCTGCGTGCGCATCGATGAGCGGACGAAGAAGATGTTTGAGGAGGGGTGGCTGGAGGAAGTGGAGGATCTCCTCAAGAAGGGGTACTCCGCAGACAACCCCGGCATGAAGAGCCACGGGTACCGGGAGATCATGACGTACATGGAGGGATCCTGCGATGATCTTAAAGCCCTCCGGGAACTCATTGCAGCCAAAACGCGCCAGTATGCCAAGCGGCAGATGTCGTGGTGGAGGGGAGACTCACGCATCCGGTGGATTTGTCCGGCATTACAAACTATCAGGTCATAGCTGGTAGGTTGTAGATGGTAGTTTGTAGGTTGTAAGAAATCCAAAATCTAAAGAGGCAAAGGCAGTTGCACTACAAGCTACAACCTACAAACTACATACTACCCGAGGGCTTCCTTGCTGAGCTCCAGCCTGGTGCGAAGTGCCGCATACTCCGTGGGGTCCGCGCCGAGTGCCGCTCCTTCCGCGCGGATTTCCTGCGTGTACGCCACCATGAACGGTTCCCCGTTCTTCTTCGCTTCCCGCTGTGCCGCTGTCACTTCTTTCATGCGTTCCAGCAGCTCAACACGGTTGTCTATGTGCTCGTGGAGGATTTCCGGGGTAGGCATGGGGAGGAGAGGGAGGGCTAGAACTTAAAGACATCATGCTCTTTTTCTATACTCTGCTTCATCTGCCAGAGCTGCGCCACCATCGTCTGCAGTTGCGGGCATGCATTGGGTGTGTTCTTGTCTCTGTAAAATTCATCGATGAGCCTGATCTGATCTGCAATATTCACGAGGGTGAGGTCTGTTCTATCTCTCCACTCCTCGTCGAGCTTGTTGTAGACCTCCTGATTGAGGAAGGATTCCGGATTTTTCACGTCGATCTCTCCCTTGTCGATGAGCTCGGAGAGCTTGGTGAGGAAACTGCGGTGTTCTTCCTCCATTGCGCCTTCCACGGGCTTGCCTGCGCTCCGTTCCTCCTCCTCCGTCAGTTGGCCTTGTTTCTGTATTTTCTGGATGAAATCGTCATCAGACATGGTTCTATTGTATCAGAATTCCCGGTTTAAAGCCATGAGTGAGGTGCAGGGGAGGGCGCATCTCAAAACGCATGCAGCCTTGTCTTTGGGAGAGACATCGAGCACCTGTACTTCCGGCGATCGGTTGTTTACATTTCCTCGTCGGTGCCATGTTCTTCTTCGTCACCGTCGGTATCGTCCATACCGCAACTACACTTGTTGCCTATACAACCGCAGCCGCCGCACATTTCGCAGACTTCCTGGCCGCACGTGTCGCACTGGTCCATACAGGAATGAGGGGAAAGGAGGATAGGAGGCTGCTATTTTCCTTGGAGGAATCGGCAAATGCAATAGGATGGGGAGCCCAAAATGCCGAGTTTTCGGCTTTCTGCTGCGGGATTCCTGTCCAGGAAGCATTGTTAAATAGGGCAAATTATTGTATAATATAACATGTATATACATGTCCAAACCTCTCTCTTCCGTGCGGCATTTCGCGCATGTGCATGATGATCTCCCTGCTTTCCATGCAGGGTATCTTGTCCTGACAATCCTCGTCGCTTCACTGCTGAATCTTGGTGTCTTTGGGCTGCTCATCATCGCGCACATGGCGTTGGATTATGTGAAGTACCGCGAGCATCACGGGTTCTCGTGGAGGCGGACAATGGAGGGGATGGTGCGTGAGAGTCTGGTAGATATTGCGCTCCTTGGCGTTGGTGTGGTCTTTGCCGTGTACTTCCACCATACGGTCGGTCTTGCGAGTTTGAGCGGGCTTCTCCGCGCGGAGATGACAGTGGTGCGGGCTGCGGGGTTGCTCGTTCCCAAAGCGAAGATCCTCCATGATTTCCTCAAGGTCATTTCGCATGTCCGCCACTACATCGACCAGGTGCATCCGCGGCATACACTGGGGTGGAGCAGACTGGACCGCTTCTGCTTCCTCACTCTTGCACTCTCCGTTCTCCTCGTTGTTGCCACGCCTGCGCTGATGGGGGTGGAGGCGAGTACGGTGATTCGCATTCTGCAGTACGAGCTCATTCCGTTCAGGTTTTAGGATTTGAACTTTTCGTTCTTCCTACAAGCTACCAGCTACAAGCTACTAGTTTGTAGTTTGTAGGTTGTAGTTTGTAGGGTGGAATAATCCTAGAGAGGAGGGTTTCCTCCAAACAGTTCCTCCTCCAGCTCTTTCGCCTGCGTGTACCAGATGTCTGCGTCTTTGGAGAAGCGGCTCCCGTTGTAGCGCTTGGAGAAATCTTCAAACCGCTCGTCCAGCGTGACCACCTGGTCGAGGTTCACCCGCTTGTCCGCGTAGTAGAGCAGTTTCTGCTCAACCGTTCTCCGTTCTTTGGGCGGGAGCTGCAGGCCGTGCACTTCCACGATCTCCGCGAGTGCGCTAAAACCTCTGGTGCGGAGGAACGAAGCACAGGCTGGCTCGTGGCGTTTCCCCGAGTGCAACTGACGGATTTCCTGCCAGACTGCAGGTTCATTTGGAATATCGCCTGCATGGGATGCTCCGGGGGTGAAGTCGATGAAGCGCAGGAGGTCGTGAATTTTACCTGCTTTCTCCAGGGCTTCGAGGCGGACGATATCGCCGCGCTGCATGAGGGACGTTCCCATCTGCACCGCGAAGCACGCCACGGTATCGCAGTGTGCGGCGATGTGTTCTGGCAGCGCCATTTCTCTGCGCCACTGCAGGATCTCTGCGTCTCCCGGGAGGGGCATGTCGCGGAAGGCGCAGGTGAGCTCATGTCCTCTGTGCCTGTTTCTGTCCAGAATCTGGATGGAGATGTACGGGTCTTCCAGGGGTTTTTGGAGGTGCTGCGCCCACTCGATACAGCGGAAGCCGAGAAAATCGGCAGTCTGCTCTATAAAGGCGTCCGCCTGAGGGCCGGAGAGCCGGTAGAGATCGATGTGCAGAAATGGTTTCCCGTCAGCGGTTTTGTGCAGATGTTCAAGAGCGAACGTCGGGCTGGGGAGATGTCCCTGTATGCCCAGTGCTTCTGAGAAGCCGTTGAGAAACGTCGTTTTGCCAGATCCGAGGTCCCCGGAGAGCAGAATACTGATCGGTTGCACGTAGAGCGTGCTTGCAAGAGAGCGCCCGCAGGAATGCGTGATTCCCGCATCTTTAAGCCAAATAATGGGGTTTAGATCGATTGTTTTCAAATCTAAAAAATGTTATAATATAGTAAAACGAATATCAAACATGACATGCCTTGTCCCACGCCGTAAGCACGGGTTTTCCTCTGCGCCGCTGCACCCGAAGCGGGAGCCACATCCTATATTCTTCTTAAAGCAGCGAAGCTCGTTCTGGATTGCCACACTTTCGGTGGGGGCGTTCCTCATAGGAAATATGATAGGACAGAACGGATGGTACCTCTTCCTGGCATCGGTCCTTGGCAAGGAAGATGATAGCCTCATCGTCTATACGGGGACAGTCACTCCGCTTGAGAAGGTGCCGGATTACAGCCGTTGGACGTCGTACGGAGGCAATGCCGAGGAGCACACGTACCGGCAGGTGCCGCAGGATCTCCTTGTTGTTCTTCCTGTGTATGATCGGTCTGCACAGCTTCGTACGGAGAATGCCTCCACTTCCGCGGGGTTCTACTCCGTGGGGAACCGCGGTTCGTACTCGACCGGTGCAGAGAACTCCGGCAGCCATCCCGGTGTGGATATTCGCGCGCCGATGGGATCGCCGGTACGGGCGGTGGCAAACGGTATTGTGGAGGAGGTGAAGCAGGGCGGGGGATTCGGGCTTGTTATCATCATCCGCCACCCGAACGTGCCCGATCCGGACCGTCCAAACAGAACCACCACGCTCTACAGTGCCTACGCGCACGGGAGAGTGCGCCGTTCCATCCGTACTGGCCGTTCACCGATGCAGAGGCGAACGAAGCCGGGCTGACACTCGCGGAAGCTGTCGATGCGGGGTTCCACAGTGAACGTCTCAAGCAGTACACCGTGCACCCCATGCTCTACGTGCAGTCGAACTTCCTGCCTGTGCCTGTGACTCCGGGCACCACGGAAGTGGTGGAGAAGCCGAAGCCTGTCGTGCTCAACCTTTCGCAGCGCATTGCTCTGCGGATTCAGTCGAGGAAGGAGAAGCAGGTGCAGGAGGGAGAGGTGGAGGCAGCACAGAAGGAAACTCCGCCGGTGCTTGCACCGGCAGCTCCTGAGCAGGTCGTGTATCAGCGTGAGCCGGAAGCGGAAGAAGTAGTGCCTGCTGTCCGGATGTCCCGGTCGCAGCGTGCCGCACAGGATCGCCAGAAGCGCGTGGAGGATCGCGTCACGCGCGCGCGCTTCTCCAGCCGCCAGGTGTCACGCACACAGGAGACTGTTGTGCGGCGTGAGGAGGTTGCGACGCAGGGGGATATTTCCGCTGTGATCGGGGGGCCGCAGCAAGTGCAGGACATCAGCATTCAGCACGACGGTTCGTACTCGGGCCGTGGATGGGAACAGATGGTCGTGCAACTCACCGATGAGGAGGGGGCACTCATTACGAATCCTGCTCTGAACCGTGACATCTATCTCCGTGCCATCTACGGAGATGCGGAGTTCCGGCCGAGCGTGCTCACCGCTCTCGATTTCAGCGGAGGCGAAGCGACGGTGTACATGCTCCCGCGCGGGCGAACTACCATCGTCATCCAGGCACAGCCGTACCCTGCGATGAGCAGCCCGATGGCCTACGGGCAGTAGGGCTAGGGATAGGGTTAGGACGTTGTGTTTTGGATTTGAGCTTACAGCTTTCAGCTTTGAAGAGTTTGAAGCTTTGGAAGACACAAAGCCAAAGGGAAAAATCCCAGCCCTAACCCTAGCCCTAGCCCTAACCCTAGCCCTAACCCTCTTTCGTAGTTTTCAACACAATCACCGTTCCCCCTCCGCCGGGCAGTGCTTCGAAGGTGACAGAGAGTTCGCGGTCTTTCTTGGTGGCGCGGAGGGTGCCTCCGGCGTCCTCCGTATCCTGCACGATCTTCCAGCCGTTCTGCTCAATACCGCGGTAGTACGTGATGGGACTCAGGGGACCGTTGATTGTTTCCATTGTCAGGACGATGTCCGTGTCAGTCACTGAGTAGTCTACTTTCTTGGCGTCGGAATCTTCCAGGTACAGCGGGACGTCATCCGGTACGCCCCGTGCCGGTCTGGGGGGAGGGGGCGGTCCGTCGTCGGGTGTCTGTCCTCCTTCCTTCCCGCAGGCAGTGAGCAGGAGGTAGAAGCAGAAGAGGAGGGTTGCGGTGCGAAGCAGAGGTGCGTGTTTCATAGTGCGCATATGGTACGGCATCAGAGCAGGTCGTGGTAGTCCAGCATGGGGAGGACATGGATGGCTGGTTCCTCGTACGGGTGTGCCTTGATGACGGCGTGCAGCACTTCCTTGAGCGTCGCTTTGGGAACGACGACTTCGATGCGTTCTTCTTTCACCTCTGTCAGCTGGCAGGCTGCCCCGATGGCAGGGTCTGCATCCTTGTCGGGGCGGAAACGCCCGGTGCCCGGGGTGGAGAAGGAGCAGCTGTCGTAGTGTCCTATGTTCCCGGCGCCCGCCTCAGCAAGCGCTGAGCGGATGGCGTCTGCATCCTTGTGTGGTACGTAGACGATGAGGTGGTAGAGGGGGGTGTCCATGGAGCTTCCAGTATAGCATTTGGGTGGGGGATAGGGTTGGGGTTGGGGTTAGGGATAGGGTTAGGGATAGGACATCCTTTTGCTTTTGGATTTGCGTATTCAAGACTTTGATCCTTCCGAAAGCTGAAAGCTCCAAGCTCAAAGTTCAACGCAAAATATCCTAAACCCTAACCCTATCCCTAACCCTACGTCCTCGAATAGCGCGAGAGCCCCACCATGATGAGGAAGAGCACGAGTGCGGCAAGGAATTTTTCTACGGTGGTGAGGAAAAGTGCCGTAATGCCGAATACCGATCCCAGCACTGCCGTGAGGAGTATCACCTGGCGTTCCGACCATCCTCTCGAGAGGAGACGGTGGTGGAGGTGTTCGTTCTTTCCGCCGCCGCGCATCACGGGTGTGCGTTTTATGATCCTCCGGAAGATGACGATCAGAAAATCGATGAGCGGAACGCCGAGCACCAGGAATGCCGTGGCCACTTTGCCGCCCGCGTAGATGGTGAGCACGCCGAGCAGCAGTCCGTAGAACATGGGAGGAATCCGATGACGGCGAGCACGCTCACCTGTCCCGGGATGCCATCGAACCAGTTGAGTGCGTTGATGGTGAGTCCCAGCCACAGCACGGTGAAGAGCGCTCCTACGACGGAGGGATCGGAGAGGAGGGGGGAGGGGATGACGAGCGTGTCGAGCTGGATGCGTTCAAACCCCAGGAATTCCAGGGGGTTGGTGAGCGAGTAGATGCGCGTGCCGGTGCCGAAGATGATGAGTGCGCAGAGCACCTGCACCTGCAGCCGCACTTTTGCAGAGAGCTGCCTCCGGTCATCGAGCAGGGTTGCGAGCGCGAGCAGCACCGTGCTCACCACCAGTCCCGTGTGTTGCGTGGACCATGGGTCTGCGAGGAGCGGCTGAATGGCGAAGAAGAAGAGGAGGAAGAGCACGACTGCAACGAGACCGGTAGGGTAGGGGATGGCCTTCCGCCAGAGGCCGTAGCGCTGCGGGAAATCCAGGAGCCCGAGTTCCGGGAAGAGTTTGAGTGCGCAGGCATGCAGAAACACCGATGCAGCGAGTGCGGCGCAGGGGAGGAGGATGAGCTGGTTCACGGTAATCACCTCCATAGCATAACGTGGTCGGGGATCTTTGAGTACATTGGTGGTCCGTATGTCGTATGTGGTATGTCGTATGTAGGTGCTTGCCTTCGTTCCTTGGGTTTCTATTTCTTCGTGATTCCCGATATACGATATACCACATACGAAATACGATACACTCAGTTTCCCATGTCCAAACCCCGCACCTCCACCGCCCGCGAACTCTTCGGCGTCCTCGGGGCGCACCCCCGCGCTTCCGCGCTGCAGCGGGAATGGAATGCATACTTTGCGAGGGAAGGGATCGACGCGTTCATGGGCCGGTATCCCGCTTCCATCAAGCTGCTCCCCGGGCGCCTGAGCGAGATGTTTCACTTCGACCGCCGGGCTTACATTGTGGGTTTACGGCTTCAGAAAGCCATTCTACCGCTATTGGATGCTCTGGATGCTTCCACGGCGGGGGAGGGGAGAGCGGATGTTGTGGTGAACAGGGGAGGGGAGTGCATGGGATATTTCCTGGAAGATACCTCGCCGGATAGCGTGATGGCTTTGTTGAGGTGATGGTGTGAATATGGAATATCGTATGTCGTATGTGGGGTGTGTATTTTCGTTTTTTGGATTTGTATTTCTTGAGATTTCCCGACATACGACATACCACATTCCACATACGGTATTCTGTCTACTCTTCTCGCAAGCATGATCATTCCTTCTTCACTTACAATGCACTCATGCCAAAGTATCCTCTCCTCAAAGACGCTCCTCTCAAGAACAAAAAAGTTCTGCTCCGTGCCGGATTTGACGTACCCATGGAAAATGGGAAAGTAGTCGATACGAGCCGAATCGAGGCCATGGTTCCCACCATGAAGTACATTCTGGAGAAAGGAGCTGCGCTCATCATCATGGCGCACCAGGGCCGCCCGAAAGGCAAAGCGGATCCTGTGCTCAGCCAGAAGCCGCTCGTCCCCATCCTCAAGAAGCTCCTGAAAACGGAGGTGGACTTTGCTGCACCGTGCGCAGGGGAGGAGGCGAAGAAGAAGGCGGCGGCGCTCAAGCCGGGGCAGGTGCTCCTGCTGGAAAACCTCCGCTTCGAACCCGGGGAGAAGGAGAAGAAAGATCCGGCGTTTGCCAAGAAGCTCGCTGCCCTCGCCGATCTCTACGTGAACGATGCGTTCACGAACTGCCACCGCGACCACGCGAGCATGACCGGAGTCCCCGAGCTCCTCCCCGCCTACCTGGGGTTCCAGGCGCAGAAGGAGGTGGAGAACTTAAGCAAAGTGTTTCTGCATCCCCGCCACCCCGTCACGCTCATTGTGAGCGGCGCGAAGATGGAGACGAAGGTTCCTGTCATTGAACACTTCCTGGACAAAGCAGACAGCATCCTCGTCGGCGGATGCATCGCCAACACGTTCATTGCTGCCCGCGGGTTCGATGTCGGCAAGTCCAAATACGAGGAGCAGTGGATAGAGAAGGCGCAGGAGATCATGCTCGAGAGCGAGAAGGATGGAATGGCGGATGTGCTTGTCCCGCGTGATGCTGTGGTGGCGACGGAGGCGACGGAAAAAGCACAGAAGCTGGATCTTCCGGTGGAGAACATCGCCGGAGACATGGCTATCTTCGACATCGGCACGGTGACGGTGAAGCGCTACGTGGAGATCATCGAGAAGTCGCGCACTATCGT
>Ga0076334_148_pt1 | contig 10851 bp, 8 predicted proteins | sample RifGroA2_FD_68031 | JGI IMG/M metagenome (GOLD analysis project Ga0076334, IMG submission 68031) | Peregrinibacteria bacterium GW2011_GWA2_54_9 | reverse complement strand
ATGCTCCTCCTCTGAACCCCTTACGGCGGTTCCAGCTGCTCATTGGTACCTGAGCAGCAATATCTGCATCTCCATCTGTCTCTGCATCGCGGGCTGCAGCAATGTTTGCTGCTCTCTCTTGTTCCATCTGTAACTCAAACGCCCTGCATTCCGCCCGCAATTTATTTATAATTCTCTCCGGATCTCGAGCCAGCATGCCCACATACTCATCACCCACTTCATGTACAACAAATCTCTGGCCTCTGTTCAGTATTTTCACCATCGCGGCACGTACGGCATCGTCACCACCTCGAAGGGCACCAGACAGTAATTGTATCTCTCCGACAACTGCATAGTACTCCTCTGGATAGACAACCGTATCCACATCCGCTTCTCCTGGGGATTCTTCCACTGCGGCCACTGCAGCAGATTCTGCGTTGTCATTCATAACAGAATTGTTCAATATTAGCCTGGCATGTCAATAACTTCCTACAGGTACTCTTCGACACGGATATCGCCAATAGAGACCTGTGATTTCTCGTCCATGCCTTCATGGCGCAATGCCCGAAGGAGACCGATGCGCTCACAGACGTCCCTGAATCTCCGTATGGCGCTCTCACTTCCGAAGTCGGTCATGACGGTGAACTGCTCAAGGCGTTTCCCGTAGATGCGGAATATCTTGTCCTTCTGCTTCTCTATGCGGTACGCGCCCATCTTACTGCTCTCCATGTGCGGCCGGAGAACCTGCAGAACTTCGTCTTCTGGCTCAGTGCGGACACTCTTCTGTCTCTCACGCTCTGCAAGAACAATGGGCAGGAGCAATTTCTTCAGCTTTGCAATGTTCTCAGTGGTCGCTGCCGATACAGCAAGGGCTACCTCAATATCCTTTTGTCTGAGGGCCTTGAGAAGAGAAGATACTTTCCCGGGGATGAGATCTATTTTATTGAGAATCACCACTTCTCGTCTTGCTCCGAGAATGGGGGAGTGCGATTCCAGCTCCTTTCTCACCGTGTGGTAATTCTGTACAAGCACATCCGGATCTGGTTCTCCACTTTCAAGACACCGCTCAACATCGAGCACGTGGAGCAACAGACTGCATCGCTCTATGTGTTTAAGAAACCGGTGTCCGAGTCCCTTTCCCTTGTGAGCGCCTTCTATGAGACCTGGAACATCACAGGCAACGAATGACCGATCATCCACATGCACAACCCCGAGATTGGGGACAATGGTCGTGAACTCATAGTCGGCAATCTTCGGTCGTGCTGAGCTGATAACGGAGATAATGGTGGACTTGCCGGAACTCGGGAATCCTATGATACCAACGTCCGCAACAAGCTTGAGTTCCAGCTTCAGCTTTCTGCGCTGACCCGGTTCCCCCTTCTCTGCAAAGTCCGGCCGTTGCCGTGTAGCACTCTTGAAGTGAGCATTGCCGTACCCGCCCCTGCCGCCGGAAACGAGAAGCACCTGGTCTCCGGGTTGCGCGAGGTCGGCAGTGAGTCCCTTGGAAGCTGGCTGACCCTTTTCATCTCTTTCCGTGATGACGGTGCCGGGAGGAACGGAAAGATACAGATCGTCCCCCGCCTTTCCATACCTGTTGCCCCCCTCTCCCGCATTGCCATCCTTTGCCCTGTACGCTTTCCTAGAGGTGAAATTGCTCAAGGTGTCTGTATTGGGATCTGCTTTCATGTAGATGTTCCCTCCGTTCCCTCCGTTTCCTCCGTCCGGTCCACCCTTCGGCACGTACTTCTCACGCCGCCACCCAACGCATCCGTTGCCGCCGGATCCGCCCGTTACATCGATGACAGCTTCATCCAGAAACATATGCCACAGTGTCGCGGTTTTGTGTCCGGGATACCAGAATATTGCTATAAATATAGAATTATTGTATAATATATTTACTACTCCCAAACACAGAGAGAATGGATTACGACCGACTCGATAGATTCACACCAGCATTCTATAACGTGATGCAGGGGGCAGTGTCCCGCAGCGAGCGTAAACAGAGCAAGAAGAGAAGGAAGGGACGGCTATTTTGGAGGAAGAAGGAATAGAGAAAAGACTCTCCCTTCTGTAGAGGGATGCTGGGCATCTCTTTTTACAAAATATCATGGGACGGTTGACGCAGAGAAGCTAGCACTCTACACTCAAGAGTGCTAACACTCTTTCCCACACCTGCATGTCTAAAGTTATTGGCATAGATCTTGGAACAACGAACTCCTGCGTTGCCGTCATAGAGGGCGGTGAGCCGGTGGTCATTCCCAACGCGGAAGGGAATCGCACCACTCCCTCTGTTGTTGCATTTAAGAATGACGAGATACTCACAGGTATCGCTGCGAAGAGGCAGGCAGTCACAAATCCGGAGAACACCATTTACTCATCGAAACGTTTCGTCGGCCGCCGCTTCAGCGAAGTGAGGAAGGAAGCGGAGCACATGCCATTTACGGTGAAGGAAGGAAAGGAAGGACGCGCTGTGATCGTAGTGCAGGGAAAAGAGATGCTGCCCCAGGAAATTTCCGCAAAGGTTCTCCAGAAGCTGAAGAAGGATGCGGAAGCATACCTTGGAACCACGGTGGATAAGGCGGTGATCACCGTTCCTGCGTACTTCGATGACTCACAGAGGCAGGCAACGAAGAATGCCGGTGAGATTGCGGGCCTGGAGGTCTTGCGCATAATCAATGAGCCTACGGCTGCATCGCTCGCGTACGGTTTGGATAAAGGCCATGAACACAAGATTGCCGTGTACGATCTCGGTGGGGGAACATTCGATGTCTCCATTCTTGAACTTGCAGAAGGAGTGTTCGAAGTCCTCTCGACCAATGGAGACACTCACCTCGGAGGAGACGACTTTGATCAGGTCATCATCGAGTGGATCTTAAGCGAATTTAAAAAAGACCAGGGAGTAGACCTCAGCAAAGACAGGATTGCCCTGCAGAGGCTCAAGGAAGCAGCAGAGAAAGCGAAGATAGAGCTCAGTTCCCAGAACGAAACGGACATTAATCTTCCGTTCATCACAGCAGACAACACCGGACCCAAACATTTAAATCTCAAGCTGAGCAGAGCGAAGCTCGAGGCTCTGGTTGCCGATCTCATCGAGAAGACCGTAAAACCCTGTGAATTAGCTCTCAAGGATGCCGGGCTCACAAAGAGTGGCATCGATGAAGTCGTCCTCGTCGGAGGGATGACACGGATGCCTGCCGTACAGGCGAAAGTGAAAAAACTTTTCGGCAGAGAACCTCACAAAGGAGTGAATCCGGATGAGGTGGTCGCAATCGGTGCAGCAATCCAGGCTGGAGTTATGGGTGGAGATATCGACAGAGATATTGTCCTCGTCGATGTCACCCCGCTCTCACTCGGCATTGAGACACTCGGCGGCGTCGCAACGAAACTCATAGAACGGAATACGAAAATCCCGACGAACAAGAGCCAGATTTTCTCAACGGCAGCGGACAATCAGCCATCTGTGGAAGTGCATATTGTGCAGGGGGAACGCGAGATGGCTTCAGATAATAAGTCTCTCGGACGATTTATCCTGGACGGCATAGCCACTGCTCCGCGGGGGATCCCGCAGATCGAAGTTTCCTTCGACATCGACACGAACGGCATCCTCAATGTGAAAGCGAAAGATAAGGGAACGGGGAAGGAGCAGCACATCACCATTCAGGGCTCTACAGGCCTCTCTGACGAGGAAATTGAGAAGATGAAGAAGGACGCTGAGATGCATGCTGAGGAAGACAGAAAGAAGAAGGGAAAAGTGGATGCACGGAACAATACCGATGCGCTCATTTTCAACCTTGAAAAGCAAATGCGGGAATACGATGCAAAGATCACGGATAGCGTGAAGAAGAAAGTGAATGAGAAAATGAATATAGTCAAAGACCTGTTGAAGAAGGAAGACACATCCGCCGAAGAGCTCAAGAAGGCTACGGAAGAACTTGCAACCGAAGCGCAGGAGATCGGAAAGATCATCTATGAGGAAGCACAGAAAGCGGAGCAGAAGGGGGGAGCTGAGAAGAAGGGGAAGGACAATATCGTGGACGCGGAAGTGGTGGATGAGAAAGAGGAAAAGAGGAAGAAAAAGTAAGCCTCTGCTCCTTCGTTACCCGTTCGCTCGTTCCCTCGTTCGTAACATAACGAGTGACGAGCAAACGAGCCACCGCTCCATCGGCTCAGAGCTTTGATCCCACCAGCTTCGCAAGCTCCACCAGCCTGTTGCTGTAGCCCCATTCGTTGTCGTACCAGGCGATCACCTTCACGATCGTCACGCCTTTCTCGGTATGCACCTTGGTAGACGGCGCATCAATAATTGCGCTGCGGCTGTCTCCGATAAAATCGCTGAGAACCAGTTCACGCTCTTCATACCCGAGAATGCCTTTCATCGGGCCTTTGGCTGCCTTTTTGAACGCGGCATTCACCGCCTCTGCGTCCGTCTTCTTCGTTACGACGACGGTAAGATCCGTGATGCTCCCGGTGGGAGTAGGCACACGAATAGCCATGCCATCCAGTTTCCCCGCGAGTTCCGGGAGTACGAGCCCGACGGCGGTAGCGGCACCCGTGGACGTAGGAACCATGTTGATGGCAGCGGCTCTCGCACGGCGGAGATCTTTATGCGGCAGATCGAGAAGCTGCTGGTCATTGGTGTAGCTGTGGATGGTGGTCATGAAGCCCTGCTGAATCTTGAAGGCGGAAATGATAACTTTCTTGGCGCCGCCTTTCAGGTGGAGTGCCGCATCCTCTCTCTTTCGGAACACTCCCGTGCACTCTAAGACAACATCCACCTTCAGGTCTCTGTGCGGGAGCTTAGTCGGATCCTTCTCTGCAGTCATTGTCACGCCATCAAAAGCTTTGGGGTTGTTGTACGTTCTGTACGTGGAGTCGAACTGGAAGAGATGCTTAAGAGTCTTATCGTCCGTAAGGTCATTAATAAGCACCACATGCATCGTCGGGTGCTGCTCGAGAATGATGCGAAGGGCCTGCCTTCCTATACGGCCGAAGCCATTAATGGCAATGTTCATATTGGTGGGGGAAGTTGCGCTGATTATAGCAATTCTGCACGCGAGAGCAGCCCCTTTTGGCATACGATACGGAATGGCTCCACGAAGCCATCTTGTTCTTGCACTTCGGAAAGAGAGGACTATAGTCGCTCCCTTTGCTCTTTCACAGAGCAGTGAAACTTCCTCAATCCGGTGCTACCAGAAGGATGTCTAAAAGACACTGGTGCCCTTCCCATAGAAGCTACTGTCATGCGATGCCTGTGGAATAGGGGGGCATCGTTGGCAGTACCTTCCTTGGGGAAGTATAGGAGCAATGGATTTTCTTTGAAGGAGCGAACCATGGTCCGGAAAACAGCAATCGTGTTGATGGCTCTGTGTTTCGTTGTTTTGGTCTCAAGGACGTTCGGGGACAAGACGAAGCCGAAAGTGCCGAGTCCCCCGGGCTTTCCCGATGGCCAGTTCAAATCCTTTCCGAAGGCTGAAAAGCCGAAGGAAGGGAAAGTGGATGTGCTCTTCACCCCCACGGCTGCACAAATCCGGGTGTGGAAAGCTCAGAAATGGGTGACCGTGAAGGAATTACCCATGCATCCCAATCTGGAGCGTGACAGCGCAGGCATTCCTTACAACCACAAAGAAATGGCACAGTACTTCGAGTGGGAAAAAGAGGAAAAGCCGCCTGCACAACAGGTGATTTTCGTGATCATACAACAGAAGAGGCTCTCTCTTGGCCGCGATATCCACTCTGGTGAAATTGTGGCTGGTATGTTCATCGTCAATTTCTATCACTGCCTCGTAGATCCCAAGTCCGCGACAGTGGTGAAAGAGGATGCGGGAGCAAACGTCGTGTACTTCCGAAAGCAGAAAAAGGAGGAAGTGCCAAAGCTCCCACCCGATGCAGAGCTGAGAAAAGCCTGACCAACCAATTGCTCCTTTCCACAGGTACCCCGAGGAGCAAGCCCGCCGTCCACTCTGTGACGGCGGGCAGGTTTAGAGTGCCAAGAATTCCTTCTGCATGAGGAGCGTGTCTCCCTCCAGAAGAGGGGACTCACACACCACTGTTCCTCCTATTCTCCTCTTTTTGAGAACCTTCAGGAAATCCTTCCACTTCGCGTCACTCTTCTTCAATGGCAGATGCTTCCTCTCTCCTTTCGCCGTGTACTCAATGCCTGAGAAGTGCATGTGCATGCTTGAAAGAGACTTCTTGCCGAGGTGCTTCTGGTACAGATCGAACATCGCATTCCACTCTTTCCCGGAGTTCCATCCTCCATTCGTCCTTGCGTGCATGTGCGCAGGATCTATGCAGGGGTAGATGGAAAATTCCTTGCTGAGCCTGAGCACTTCTTCCAATGTCCCGAACTGCGTGGGTTTGCCCATGGTCTCAAAAGCCAGATTCACATGCGGAAAAAGCTTCTTCCTGTGCTTCAGTATCTCTCCTGTTGCCCTGCGGACGTGCTCGTACGCATCCGAAGGGTCCATCCCGAGGTAAAATGCGGGATGGACGCACACGGAGTGCGCCCCGCAGAGCTCTGCCATACAGAGAGCATCGAGAATCCTCTTCTTGCTGGCCTCAAGCTTCGCCTTCTCCGGCGTATTCAGATTGATGTAGTACGGAGCATGGACAGTGAGATACATCTCCAGTGCCTCTGCGGTCTCCCGGATCTCCTTCATGCGCTCAGTGCTCTTCGGCACCTGCTGCACCCACTCAAGCTCCATAGCGGAGATGCCAAGCTTCTTTGCATGCCTCAGTCCTTCCACCGTCCCTCCCGCTCCGGGAGTGGAAAGAGGTGTTCCCGCCACTGCAAAATGCAACATAGTAGTGGTAGTGTAACCCCGTGCCCCCCTCACAGGAAATCATCGACCGCACTTTCCACTCAAAGCTGGGAGGAGCGGCGTACCATGCAGTGGAGATACTGCTTGATGCCGGATTTGAAGCCTGGTGGGTCGGCGGCAGCGTGCGGGATATGCTTCTGGGAGAAATTCCGAAGGAGATCGATATCGCAACCAGCGCCACTCCAGCGGACATCACGAAGCTTTTTCCGAAGAATGACGGCACCTCCGCAGCCTTAGGTGCGGTGGTTGTTTCTTACAAAGGGCAGATATTTGAACTCACAACATTCCGGCAGGAACACGAGCTGAGTAACGGCCGTCTTCCTGCATCCATTGCCTTCTGTGACAGGAAAACCGATGCGCAGCGTCGTGACATTACGATCAATTGCGTGTACTTCCACCCCATTTCCGGGGAGATTTTCGATCCATACGGAGGGGAGCATGATCTCACAGAGCGTCTCATCCGCTTCATTGGCGATCCCGGAACACGCATCCGACACGATGCGCTGCGCCTTCTCCGCGCCATCCGTTTCCGTGCCCGTATTGACGGCCAGTACCACCCGGAGACCTACCAGGCTCTCCACAAGCATGCGGGCCTCATCCGCATCCTCTCCAGTAACCGGAGGCTTGAGGAGTTGGAAAAAATGCTCCTTGGGCCACGACCAAACCGGGCATTCGAGGACATGTGGGAAACCGATGTCATAGAACATCTCATTCCTGAGCTGCATAAGTGCAAGGGTGTTGCACAGCCGGCGGATTTCCATAAGGAAGGAGACGTGTGGGACCACACCATGCTGGCGATTGCGTCTTTCACCGAGGACCATGGTCCGGATGTCCGGTGGGCCACCCTCCTTCATGACATTGGAAAAACAGAAACATTCCTTCTCAAGGAACGGATCCGGTTCGACCATCATGCGAGTACATCTGCTGATATCGCGCGGAAGGTTCTGCAGCGGCTCCAGTGCCCGGGGAAGCGCATAGAGAGAGTGGATTGGACTATCCGTCATCACATGATGATGAGCACGTTTTTCGACATGGATAACGAGCGGAAATCCCACTGGTACTTCCATCCCTGGTTCACAGATCTCCTCCAGCTCTTCTGGCTGGATATCGCAGGCACAGAGCCTCCAGAATACATCCTGTATAACAGGATTATTAAGGACTACAACAACTTCCTGAACACGCATCCTCTCCCACCCAAACCTCTCCTGAGCGGTGAGCAGGTCATGGAACTCCTCGGCATGCCTCCGGGGGAAAAAGTAGGGGAAATTATGAGAACACTCTACGATGCACAAATCAGGAAAGAGATCACCAGCAAGGCTGAAGCAGTGGCACTCCTAAAAAAACGATTCTCGTAAGTACGTATGTACTTCTTCAAACGACACCGACGGGAGTTGCTCATTGCCGCCTTCTTCCTTGCCGTGGGCTTCCTGATGTACGGAGCTTCGCTCAGGAATGAATTTGTCGACTACGATGACACAAGACTTGTTCTACAGAACCCTCTCATCCGGGAAATATCGTTCCGGAACCTTCTCGCCATTCTCACTTCCTATGAGGAAGTGCTCTACACACCGTTCCTCTTTCTCAGTTTCCAGATTGATTACGCAATAAGTGGTTTCCATCCCTCCTTCTACCATCTGCACAGTCTCCTCCTCCACATTGGAAGTTCTCTTCTCGCTTTCGCAATACTCCGCCACTTCATGAAGAGCAGGAGCTTCTCCCTCCTTTTTGCCCTTCTCTTCCTCGTACATCCGCTCAATACAGAAGCTGTTGCCTGGGTGAGTGCGCGCAAGGATCTCCTTGCCGGGCTGTTCTGCCTCCTGGCAATCTTCCTCTACCTACGATACGAAGAGAGCAGGAGCAGCAAGATCTACTACGGAAGTTTCCTCGCATTCGCAGCCGGACTTGCATCCAAGCCGTCTATTCTCGCTCTCCCTTTCCTCCTCATCGTTCTCGACTACTACAGGATGAGCAGAGAGAAACGGATGCATTGGACGGAGTATGCGCCTTTCTTCGCACTGAGCCTGGCATTCGGGGCAATAGGACTCTTCGGCGACACACAGCTCACGCTCCTCCATTCTTCCAGCATTGCAGAGAAATTCCTGATGGCGGGAAAGAGCAGCATGTTCCTCCTCTACAAAATGTTTCTGCCGCTGCATCTCAGCGTCATCTATCCCTACACAGATGCCATCTCATTCTTCTCGGTGGACTTCTTCCTCCCTCTCCTCTTTCTCATCCTTCTTCTTTCCGCTGCATGGCATATCCGCAGATCTTCTCCCGAAGTGCTCTTTGGTCTTACCTGGTTCCTGATCATGCTCGCACCAACATTTGCGAGTTTCCAGATAGGAGAGAATTTTGGAGATGTGTATTTTGCTGCAGACCGCTACGCGTACGTGCCGATGATCGGCATTCTCCTGGGACTGGGTATGCTTCTGGAGAAACGCGTTCCACAGAGGTTTACAAAACCTCTCCTTGGCTCTCTCTCGGTTATCATCATCGTCTTCGCATTTCTCGCAGCAAACCAGGCTGCGGTATGGCGCACAAGCAGAACACTCTTCCAGAATGTCATCCGTCACTATCCTGATGCGCAGGCTGCTCACAACAACATTGGAGTGTACTTCTACGAGAGGGGACTGCTTTCCAGCGCTATTGAGTCCTACAAGAAGTCCATTGCTATCCGCCCCACAGCTTCTGCCTACGGAAATCTCGGGCAGGCATACATGGACAGCGGAGGCCTGAACGAAGCCATAGATGCGTTTGAGAACACTCTTGAGCTCAATCCGTTGCACGCCGGAGCGCAGCTGAACATTGGTGTCGCTTACTCGAAGAGGGCAATGCATAAAGAAGCCCTTGAGGCCTATCGGCTTGCATCACTTCTAGACGCAGCTTCTCCGGTTCCCTTCATCAATATGGGCCTCACCTATGAGCAACTTGGGGAAGCTGCTCTCGCGAGGGAGGCCTACGAAACAGCGCTGAAGAGGGATCCGGGCCTCACACAGCTCTCCGGGAAAATAGAAGAGCTCACACGGAGCGCTGAGTAGTACACAGAGAGGGGAATTTGATGTATAATATACAGAAACAAACATATGGAACAATTCGGCATTTCAGCAGATATGGTCGGCAGAATCCTTCTCGCGGGGTTCCTGGGAGCACTCGCAGGCATAGAGCGGGATATTTCCGGCAAGCCCTCCGGCTTGCGCACATGCATGGTGATCGCGATCAGCTCCTGCCTCATTACCATCCTCGCAATCGATGTCTTCACTCAAATGAGCGACCGCATCGATTTTACTCATGTAATAGCAGCCATTGTGAGCGGTGTTGGTTTCCTCGGAGCAGGAGTGATTCTTCATAACAGAACAGATGTGCGTGGTCTGACAACGGCAGCCGACATCTGGCTCGTTGCTGCCATCGGCATAGCCGTAGGTGCAAGAATGTACATACTTGCTGTGTTCGTTTCGCTCTTCACCCTTGCCGCGCTCGTAGGGCTTTCACCCATCAGTTATTTCCTCGCAACTATCGGAAGAGAACGGAACAGTAAATGGGAGAAGGAGGATGGGAAAACAGACAAGTGAGGTGTCCGATATCAGATAGCTGTGACCTTTGTTCCCAGTGGCTCTTTCTTTTCCAATTCTCTCCTCGCTTCACCGCCGAAGTACCCCATCTTCGCTCTTGCCTGCTCCCGGAGGTACATGATCTGCTCGTACTTACTTGCAATATTTGGTACGAAATGCAGCCGCATCACCGTTTCCTGCACTTCAAGGATGATTGTTCCAAAGCGAAGAAGATTCTGCATGATGCCGTTCTGGCTCTTCTCGATATCCTGCATCATCCAGAGATCAACACTCAGATGGTCATCGAGTGTGATGAGCGTTTTCTTGATGCGGTGGACCTTCTTATCCGTCACAACCACCACATAGAGAAGATAGCGGTAGAAGCGGACAAGGAATTCGAAATACACAAGGACAAAGAAAAGCGTCAGAAGCGAGAGCGCCAGGCGGCGCGTGAGATCATCTTCAATGAACGTCATGAAGAATATGGAGTATCCGATGCCAAA
>Ga0076334_108_pt1 | contig 11794 bp, 12 predicted proteins | sample RifGroA2_FD_68031 | JGI IMG/M metagenome (GOLD analysis project Ga0076334, IMG submission 68031) | Peregrinibacteria bacterium GW2011_GWA2_54_9 | reverse complement strand
ACCGCGGGAAAACGTGGAAACCAGCGTTGTCATTCTTGACCGCGTCATCGCTGCACGGGAGAGGCAGCGACGGCGCTTCGCGAAGCTCCCCATCAACACCAACAAGGAAATGGGTGTGAAGCAGATCGACGAACTCTGCCCCCTGAATGACGGCTGCCTCGCACTCCTCAAGCAGGCTGTTCAACATCTTGGGCTCTCTGCCCGCGCCTACCACCGCACCATCAAAGTCGCACGGACCATCGCGGACCTCACCGGGGATGACGGGATTGACCAGGTGCACGTTGCCGAAGCCCTGCAGTACAGGCAGAGCATTGAGGGGTAGGGAATAGGGTTAGGGAATAGGGTTAGGGCTAGTATTTTTCTTTTCAACAATCATGAGAATCCAATCGTTTACATATATGGAGGTATGGAAACGGGGTATGGAACTAGTAGTTGAAATATATTTGCTTACAGACAAGCTCCCGCGAGAGGAAGTCTACGGTCTTTCGTCACAGCTAAGGAGGGCTTCGGTTGGGATTCTTGCGAATCTTGCTGAGGGTTTCAGTAGATCAAGTAATCCCGACAAGGCATACAAATACACTATTTCTCGCGGAGAGTGTTCTGAGGTACATGCATTGCTTCTTGTATGCGTCAGACTGCAACTCCTTTCTGAAGAAGAAGCAAAGAAGGCACTGCTCCTTAATGCTCATACAGGAAAGTTGCTTACAGGACTCATCCAGAAATATTCTTCTAATCCTAGCCCTAGCCCTAGCCCTCTAGTAATGTAGCCCTGATGCACTTTGCCGACGCCCTCACCAGAGCAACCAAAGAAAAGTCTCCCGTGTGCGTGGGGCTGGACCCCAGTGTCTCCAAACTCCCGGAGGGAATTCCACATGATGCTGCTGGCGTGCTGGAATTTTCGAAGGGGATTGTGGACGCCGTAAAGGATGTCGCAGCCTGCGTGAAGCCACAGATGGCGTACTATGAGGTGCTTGGATGGGAGGGGATGAAAATCTTCTGGGAAACATGCGCATATGCCAAGGAACAAGGACTACTGGTAATTGCTGACGGCAAAAGAAACGACATCGGCTCCACCTGTGAGGCATATGCCGACGCATATCTGAACGCACAAAGCCCTATAGATGCTCTCACAGTTTCCCCGTATCTCGGCTCAGATGGAGTAAAACCCTTCGTCGAGAGGTGCAGCAAAAACAACAAGGGGATCTTCATCCTGGTCAAAACCAGCAATCCAAGTTCCGGTGAATTGCAGGATCTCCCGACAGGAGACGAAGTGGTTCACGAGCACATGGCGCAACTTGTAGAAAGCTGGGCTGCACAAGTGCTTGGCCCGGAATCCAACTTCTCCTGCATTGGTGCAGTCGTGGGCGCCACCTATCCGGAGGAACTCAAGTACCTGCGCACACTCATGCCCCATGTGCCTATTCTCATACCCGGCTTCGGCGCACAGGGCGGCACGGCGCAGGACGTAAAATACGGCTTTGTGCCGGATGGCACCGGAGCGATTGTGAATTCCTCCCGCGGGATTATCTTCGCAAGCAAAGGGAAAGACTGGCAGGAAACAGCGCGAAAAGCTGCCCAGGAAATGGCAGCACAACTGAAAAACCTCTTCTAGGCACGGCAGTGTTTTCCTGCGTGAGCATGAGGAAAGAGCAGAGCTACGAATTGTTCGGAGATGCCTGAAAAACACTGCCGTGCCTAGTACCGCCAGACCCTCCCCTCCGCGACGGGGGCAGGGGACTCTATCCACTGGTAATCAGCGGAACCGTCTGTCCAGCGCACATCTCCGCTCTCGCTGAGAGATCCTGGAACTTCCAAATTCACCTGCAGTGTATCCCCGTGTGAAGCCTGTGAAAGGTCCACATCGCCGTAGAGATCCAGTATTCCCAGCCTCCCCAGCTCCTCGGGAATGGCAAAACAGTCGACGAGACTCAGTTCTTGGGAATCTGACTCTTCCGTGTTACAGGCGTAGCGGCGTTCTGTTCCTTCCCCCCGCAATTCCCAATTTGTGACCCGGATACCCGGCGCATTATGCACATGAAAACGGAGATGACGTACCCGGAAATCAGCCACCGGATCTTTCTCCGTCTCAAAGAGGAAAGACGCAAAATGTTTCCCGGCACCCTGGTCGAGACTTCCCGTACTGCTCAGAAGATTTTCTACCCGCGTAATGCGTGCCTGCACGGTTTGGTGCGCAGGGTAGTGCGCGCTCGCCGGAACAATCTGGTACTGCACTGTTGGATCAACTACTTCTCCGACCATCACAAACATCTTTTTCACTTTAACCCATTCTTCAGAAAAACCCCTCTCGTGAAGCCTCCTCAGTTGTGCCTGTAACACAAACGTGCTTCCTGTGCGCTCGGAAAGTATGAGACCGCTCTGTCCCGGCTCAAACGAGACAATCCATGTTTCATCGTCCCGGTCGTACACATCCAGCTTGAGTTTGGCGATTTCTTTCCCACTTCCGGTAAAGAGATAGATACCCGAGAGTGTGCGGGCTTCCCTTTCCAGAGTGACTTTGACGATGCGCAGCTCAACCGGATTCTCGCGCGTAAAAAGCTGAAAATCCGCAATGGGCCCCCTTTGGCCCACCATAAGAAAGCTGCTTTTTACAGGAACAAGACTCTCCTTTCGCGGAGAAGGGGGAAGTGGCTCCTCTTCCTCCGGCTCAGGCTCTGCTTCTTCTGAGACAACAACATCCTCACCACGCTCCGCGCGCCTGTAGTAGTTTAATTCCCCTTCATACTCCGCACGGAACGCTGCAGCCAGTCGCGCCATCTGCCCCCGCGTGAGGTAGCGGTCATATGCCAGATTCACCGGGAGGGCTGTTCTGTGGTTTTGTGCCGCCTGTACATAGATCTCAAACCACTCTGCATCCGCATCTGCATACGCGGTGTAGGCGTACAGCTCCCCCAGCATCTTCAGGGCCTCAGCATAGTTCACCGGATTCTCCGGACGGAAGAATCCATCGGGATACCCGGAAACAACACCGCGCTTCTTCGCGAGACACACGTACCTCGAGAACCAATCCTCTTCACGGACATCCGGGAAACACCCCGACGCATCGGAGAGGGAAACAACAATCCGTGGGTAACTCGCGAGAGCAATTTTGAGAAATTCCGCCCTGTTGAGGGTGCGCCGCGGCTGAAAGGTGCCATCGGGGTTCCCCTCTACGGCGCCAATAGTCGTAAGTACACTGATACCCGCCGCCTCCGCAGGCAGGAATGGGGCATCTAAGTACATCAGACTCTGGTCCCGATAGTCGAGTGCCTGTGCTCCCAGAGGAATGAGGAACGCACCGAGAGTGATGAGCAGCCGTCGCATCGGCGACAGTATAATAGTCAATACAGAAGAGAAACAGGGTTCTTCGAATCACATGATTCGACATATTTTATGCTGGTTTTTGTTTTACGGAGGCCAAAACAGTAGAATGAAATTCTATAAAAAAGGAATGGATTCATTTTTGCACGTACTCTGGTGCATTCATCGAATTTATTGGAGTAATATTCTTGGCTATTGCTATGGCCGCGACGCCAGCAGGTGGTGTTTTGGACATGGATTGTAAAGCTAATGATCTTAATGGGGAATGTCTTAAATAGTTTGTTGTGATGAAGCATCCATATCTCAATAACATAGGTTTATTTTTTCTCGTTGCTGGATTCTTCGTTGAATTTATTCCTGCAATTCCTCAAATCCTGGAATGGTTTAGTGCAAAGATTCATAAATCCAAATCCTGATTATGTAAATGGCAACTGAAGTGTTTTTCGAAGCATATGCTTCAGAGCATTTTTTCCTTGTGTCGTTTTCAAGTACTTCTCACGACGGAGCGCATCATCTTGTGAAAGATAACTTTCAATAAATATGAGTTTCCAGGGTCTCTTTATCTTCGTTGAAGTGACGCTGCCTTTGTTATGCGCGGCAATGCGCTTTTTAATATCAGTTGTATAGCCAACATACAATGAACCATCCCGTGCACTGCGGAGAACATAGACTATGAACATAGCATATGATTCTATCAGAAAGTCCCGTAGTACGCACTTCACTGCGTTACATGCAACTACAGGACACTCAGTATGCTGACTGCGGGAATTAAGTGGCCTGCCATGAAGTTGCTCGAACGAAGTGAGAGCATACTTCGTGGTGACCCCGGCGGGAATCGAACCTGCATTTGCCCCTTAGGAGAGGGCTGTTCTATCCATTGAACTACGGGGCCGCAAGGAAATGTTAAATGGAAATGCGGAAAAAGGGAAAGCGATGGCATCTTTTTCATTGATGGTACACTTTCCCCTTCCTCAATGTATTACCCGCGTTTCAGCACCACAATCTCACGCCCTTCCACAGGGAGCACTTTCACTTTGTATTCCGGCACAGCCTCCTTCCCCCTGGCACCACAGACACCCAACACCTCTGCATACGCACTTTCATCCCCGTTGGAAACAGGAATAAGAACACGGGGATCAATCTCATCTACCAGCTTCTGCACACGCTTGGGGTCGTCTGTAGGAACAACCAGCACATCTATGTCACCCAGAAGTTCCAGTTCGTAGTCGCTCCATTCCTGGAGCGGTGACGAGAGGAATCCGCAACGGACAGAATCGAGCTCCACAACATAGGAAATTTGTGCCCCTTCGTTGTGCCCGATACCCCGGATAGTCACATCCTGAATGTCATACTCACCCGGCCAGGAAATTGTTCCTTTCTGTGGGGCTTCCTCCGGCGTCCGGAAGAGCGTCACAAGCGCATCTGCCTTCTCCTGTTTCTCCGGAAAGACAACAACAGATCTGTTCCCCCATTCACAGCGGATAGCGGCGCCTTTCGGTGACTTCAGTACGAGCATGCGCAGATGATACTGGAGGCCAGTCTCCACGCAAAAGAAATTCATGACTTCCCCCTCCAACTAAAAGCCCCCTACTCCTCCTGCCCGCTGGTCTCAATTTTTTGGATCTTTGCGCCAAGACTACGCAATTTTTCATCGAGACGATCGTACCCACGTTCAATGTACCGGATATCGGTAATGGCTGTTTCTCCCTCAGCGCAGAGAGCTGCTATGACCATAGCTGCACCTGCCCGGATATCATTACTGGCAACCGTTCTCCCCCGTAGAGGTGTCGGGCCAATAATGAGAGCCTCATGTGCGTTGAGCACTTCCACGTGTGCTCCCATTTTTTCCAGCTCATACAAATATGCCATACGCCCCTCGAAGAGACGCTCAAAAATTCTGCTCACACCATGGGCTTGCGAGAGTGCCACCCCCATAGGCGCCTGGAGATCCGTAGGAAATCCAGGGAACACATTGGTTTTTATGCTCAGGGCATGGAGAGAGGAAAGTTCCCCATCGACGAAAAGCACACTATCGTCAATGTATTTGCATATGCCCCCCAGCCGCCGTACTGCATCGAGGAAAGAGAGGAGGTGTCCTGCATCTGTGCCATGCAGCCGCACCTTGCCCTTGGTCACAATAGCCGCGAGAACGAGGCAACCTGCTTCAAGGTAGTCAAACGGAACGGTGGCAGAAACACATTGCAAATCTCGCCGGCCACGAACAATAACGGTATGAGTACCTATTCCCTCTACATCCACTCCCATAGCTTGTACCAGCCTTTCCACGGCTTGCACGTGTGGTTCGGCAGCTGCGATATCGATACGCGTTTCACCGGGGAGAAGCGCGGCGGCAAGCACGGCATTCTCTGTCGCAGTGACAGAAAACTCCGGGAGGATAACATGCGCGGGTGCCAGCTCTCCTTGCAGGTGAAGGATATCTTCCGTGCTCATGTTTTCCGCTCCCAGCTGCTCCAGAGCACCAATGTGCGCACCAACGGGGCGCTTACCGAGAACACACCCCCCTGGATATGCCATCTCCACAACTCCAAAGCGGGAGAGAAGTGGGCCAAGAAGCACAATAGACCCGCGCAATTTGGAAACGAACTCCGCAGGAATGGGTTTGCTCTGCACATTGTGAGTGCGGATGCGCACAGTCCCATTCTGGAATGATGTTTCTGCCCCCAGAAAATCAAGAATGGAGAGCATAGAACGCACATCCAACAGATCCGGCACGTTGTGTAGCACCGTCTCCCCGCTGCAGAGCAGGCTCCCTGCAATCATAGGTAGAGCCGCATTCTTGGAGCCGCTTACAGTCACGTCCCCGCGCAGTGGCATACCTCCCTGTACGCTGTATCGAATGTCCATCTATGCTGAGTGAAGGAATATGAGGTGACTCATTGTAACGTGCCGGGGAAAGGGGCAACAGCCATGAGGCAACAGAAGTATCATTTCTGCTCAAAGAAGCAAGTATTAGCAGCGTTTTCGGGCGCGGAATTTCTGAAAAATCAACTCCGCAAAGAGCAGCGAAACCCCAACTGTGATGCAACTGTCAGCAACATTGAAAATGGGGAATCTGCCGATCTGGAACAAATCGGTCACAGTCCCATTGTGAAGACGATCCACAATGTTTGCGAGGCCACCTCCCAGGAGGAGCCCAAACCCCACCTGGCTTTCTGCGCTACGGGCGGTTCTCAGAGCCATCACGGCAACCGCCACTGCTGCAACCGCAATCAAAATTGGCTCCGCAAGCCCCAGTTCAAGCCCAAAAGCCACTCCCGTATTCATAGATTTCTGCAACCCAACAAACGAACCGATGAGAGCGACGCGCTCATGGAGAAAACGCTCTGTAAGCACCGCAGAGCCAATACTCCCAAGAAAACTGAGGATGAATGACCCCCAAAACAGTTGCATATGCCCCAAGCATACGCCCCTGATGCTTGCTTCGTCTCCTGAAAGGGGTACAATATACTCAACACTGATGAAGTAGAGTTTTCACTGTTTCACTTGATACTGAAACGGTGGTTTTTTTCCTTTCACAGTTCCACTTTCTACCACCCCTCGTCATGCGTGCATCATTCATAGCCGCAATCAACCAGATTTGTTCGGAGAAGAACGTAAGTCCCGAACAGGTGCTGGACGCTATCAGGCAGGCCATAGCAACTGCCTACCGTAAAGATTTTGGGAACCGTGAGCAGGAAATCCGCGTGGAGCTTGAAGAGGGCAAAGACATGCCTACCATCCTCCTTGTGAAGGAAATTGTGGAAGAGGTGGAAAACGATAATTTCGAAATCAGCATCAAAGATGCGAGGAAGATTAAAAAGGATGCGGATGTCGGCGATGAAATTGAGATTGATGTTACCCCTTCAGGATACGGCCGTATCGCTGCACAGGCAGCAAAACAAGTCATTCTGCAAAAACTGCAGGAGGCAGAGAAACAGAGCTTGTACGAAATGTTCAAGGACCGCGAGGAGGAACTGCTCACCGCCACAGTCACAAAGGTGGAACCAAACTGGGTGACACTTGAAATCGAAGGAATGACCGTAAGTCTCCCCTGGAAAGAGCAAATACCGGGCGAGCACTACTACACAGGAAAGCGCATCCGTGTGTACCTTGATAAGGTGGAGCTCACAGGGAAAGGGCCACAGCTGCGCATCTCCCGCACACACCACGGCCTCGTACGCAAACTCCTCGAGCTGGAGATCCCGGAAGTGCGCAACTGTGATGTCGAAATAAAAGCCATTGCCCGCGATCCTGGTTTCCGCAGCAAAGTCGCCGTTGCAAGTACCGACCCGCGGATTGATCCCATTGGAGCATGCGTGGGACAGAAGGGCGTACGCATCCAGGCAGTGATGGAGGAACTCAATGGGGAGCGTGTTGATATGATTGAGTGGTCCGATGACCCTATCCGCCTCATTTCCACCGCGTTACAACCGGCAGCTATTTCCGCTGTCATCATCGTGAATGACACAGAGAATCTCGATGAAGAAGGGAGGCGCATCAAAAGGCGCGCCGCCGTCTTTGTGGAAGAAGCCCAGCGTCCCATGGCTATAGGGAAAAAAGGGCAGAACATCCGCCTGGCTACTGAGCTTTCCGGCTACGAATTGGACATGTACAACTATGAGGAATTGCCTGCCTTTAAAGCAAAACTAGCAGAGCTCACGGGCTCCGATGCACTCAAAATGCAGGGAATGACCCCAGAACAGCCTGCAGAAGGAGCCGTCCCGGACAAGAAGGCCGCCGCAGGGAAAGAAGTTGCAGAGGAAAAACCTGAGAAAGAAAAAGAAGCGAGCGGAGAACCAGAGGCAACAAAGGAGAAAGAAGATACCGGTGAGACAAAGGAGGATGGAAAGAAAGAATAATTCGGCAAGAAATACCATGTCCCGATGGTAGCGAGAGCGCTACCATCGGTTCATGCAACTTCCGGGCATCCCCCTTGTTGTTCTCGACACGGAAACGACCGGCCTTCTCCCGCGCGTGAACAGGATCATTGAATTCGCATCCGTCTTGCTGAGGGACGGAGTGATGCAGGATGAATATGAACAGCTCATTTTTGTGGAAGAAGCGATTCCGCCGCATGTAGAAGTACTTACGCGCATCAAAACAGCAGACCTCCAGGGGAAGCCACGATTGGAGGATGTGCGCGGAGATATTTTGAAGCACATAGACAAAGATGCCATCATCGTCGGGCAGAACATCACCTATGACATGGAAATGCTCAAGGGAGAAGGAATCGACCTCAGCGGTCGCCCATGGATTGATACTTCCATGCTCGCTTCGCTCGTATTCCCGGAGTTCGAGAGTTACTCGCTCGGGTACATGAGTACCGTCCTCTCACTGAACCATGAACCAATGCACCGCGCACTCGGGGATGTGCACGCCACAGTGGAACTCTTGAGCAGATGCTGGGAACGCATGCTCATGCTTCCCAGAGAACTGCAGATGCAGGCACAGGATATTATGCGGAGAGCACCAGAAGGATACAGACGCTTCTTTGGGGCACTGCCCGCTCCTCACACAGACACCAAACCAGTGTGGTTGCACATGGGAACAGATACAACCCCTGGGAACGGCAATGCTATCCATGGCGTCACTCTCACTAAACCAAGCGGCAGCGTGGCACTTCTGGAAGAACCAGCATCTCCAGGAGTATTGGAAATAGTGATGCGCGCTGCAGTAGCAGACAGCAACACTGTCCACTGGCTCGCGGTGAAAACCCTCGAAATGACCACAAAGAAACTCACATTCCCGGAGGGTGTACGCATTTTGTTCCCGCCGTACCTCCTCCTGGACCCCGAGGCCGGAACAAAGTTTATTCACCAGGAATCCTTCACGGCAAACGAGGTAACACTTGCCCTCAAGCTACTCTGGTACACACCAGAAACCCAGAGCGATCTCCCATTGCACGGCGATGAAGTGACTGTATGGAATGGCAAACTCGCCTGTACGGAAGAGTCTGCGGCGTACACCAGGCAGTTTTTAAATCCCCCAGGTGTTCTCCTGCTGGATCACCGCCAGCTTCTCTCTTTCATTGCAGACCCAAAACATACAGGACACAATGCGCTCACGACACAGGCACATATCGTCATTGATGATGCTTCTATGTTGGAAGACACCGCTACGAAAGCATACGAGTGGTACTGCCCGCTCCCGCATCTTCGTGCAGCCGCAGAGGGAAACGAAATACTCACAAAACTTGCGGATATAACCGAACTCTGGGCTGAACGGACAAGGGGCAACCAGGATCTCCATTACCTCACAGTGAGCGACCTTCAGAATCCTGACGCCCGGGGCATGCGTGACCTGCTTGATGAGGCGCTGCAGAACCCCGACCTCCCGCGGCTCGCCCTGCGCTACCTCTCCCACCTGCAGCAGATCCTCCGTCCAGAAAACCTCAAAGACCGCATTGTGTACATTGAACTGCGCTACAGCGGAGATTTGCATATCCATTCCGCACCCGAACAAATCGGCATCTTCCTCCAGCGCCATCTCTACGATGTATTCCCCACCACGCTCCTCGTGCCGCCCGGCAGTGCCAACACCCTGAAAGAGGTGCTTCCTGCAGGGACTAAAACAGCCATACAACCAGCTATCCAGGCTGCGATTCCCTTCGAGATTTTGTACCCCGAACATCTGAATCTCAATGAACTCATCACCACCACCCCTGAAGGAAAAACTATTGTTCTCATGAGCAGCAAACGAAGTATTGATGATGTGTATATTAAACATGCTGAAGCGCTGGAAAAACGCGGTATCTCCCTCATCTGCCAGGGCCTGTGTGGGGGAGCTGGACGGATGCGAGCCAATTTCATTGCCGCCCAAAGCCCTGCACTCTGGTTCCTGACACCATGGGCGTTTGAAGGAATTACACTCCCAGCCAATACCGCAGATCGGTTGGTTCTGTTCAGTCTCCCCTTCGATCACCCTTCTCATGCCGTTCTCAGCAAACGTGCCGAACACTACCAGAATGCCTTCATGCAGTACTCGCTCGCGCGGCTGCAGCACAGGCTCTTCCGGCTGCTTCGGGCATTCAGCGGATACTGCAAAGAAGGGGCAGAGGTGCTCCTACTCGATGACAGATTGCACACCAAAAACTACGGAAAAGATATCCTTGCGTACCTTTCTCAATTCAGAAGTGATGCAGGAACCGATCCGTCTCGCTCTGCCCAGGTCACTCTTTTTTAAACAGTGAATTTTGCTCCGGAAGCCGCCTGAGGACGAACCGCCCGAATGGGCGGGACGGGCAAATCACCGGCTCTCCGGCGGGGTGCACATGATTCCATTGTCCTCGCCCCAGTCATTACACCCCGGGAGAGGCTCGCATTGAGTGGCCATTCCATTGGTGTAGAGAATGTACCGCGCCGTTTCCTGACTGCACTGCACAACACACTCATGCGGCCCCAGTAATTCGCCGTCATACTCATACTCCACAACGATCGGTTCACCTGTGCACGGATCCCCGTCGTGGGGATAGACGGGCGTCCTCACTCTTCCCTTTGGCATGGTTACCGCCTGGTAACCCACAAAGAGCAAAAGTGCCACAAGCACGAAACCAGACCAGGAGATTTTTTTCTTCCACTGCTGCATCATGTACATACTATACACACATTCATTTCTCGCAAGACCGCAAACTCACAACGAACGGTGTCCGCCAGAGAATCCAGAGATCCAGTAGAAGCGACCACTCCTCTATGTACTGGAGATCGTACTGCACTTCATCCTCAAACTTGAGGTAGCTGCGCCCAGAAACCTGTGCCAGACCAGTGATTCCGGGTTTCACGGCGAACACGCGGCGCTGATGGCTTGCATAGCGATCCACTTCCTCCGGAAGATGCGGCCGGGGCCCCACAAGGGACATATGCCCCATGAGCACATTGAGGAGCTGCGGCAGTTCATCCAGATCAAACCTACGGAGCAGCTGGCCAATGGGCGTGATACGCGGGTCTTGGCTCATTTTGAACAGGGGACCATCACACCGTTCATTCTGGGGAAGTAGTTCATTCTTTTTTGCCTCCGCATCCCGCACCATGGATCTGAACTTCAGTACCGGGATACGCCTCGCCGCGTGCTCGCCCACTCTCCAGGAGACGAAGAATACCGGCCATCCGCTGCCCACAATGATGAGAACGGCAAGAAGGAGAAAGAAGGGGGAGAGCAGAATGAGCAGGAAGAAACTCACCACAAAATCGAAGAGGCGCTTGATGACACGCCCCCAACCATCCAACGGAGTGGGCTGGAAACGCATCATGGGGAAAAGACCAAGACGCTCCACAACAAGCTGATGGGGGACATCGGCAAATACGGGGGGAAGAAACGCGTACCCAATGTGCTGGGATCGGCAGTAATCAATGAGTGCAGCCGTTTCCGGGCCTCGTGGATTTGGGTCAGTCTGTACCACAAGATCAACGGGATGTTCTTCTCTCAGCTTTTGGAGAGAGAGAAGATCCTGCAAATGCCCCAGATACCGATATCGTACGTC
>Ga0076334_150_pt2 | contig 11861 bp, 10 predicted proteins | sample RifGroA2_FD_68031 | JGI IMG/M metagenome (GOLD analysis project Ga0076334, IMG submission 68031) | Peregrinibacteria bacterium GW2011_GWA2_54_9 | reverse complement strand
ACCAGACTTGCAGTTTCTCTCTGCAGGGTGAAGGCGAGCGATCCCATGAGCGGGTTCTTTGCCATCGACCGGCAGACTTTTGAGAAGGCGCTTCCCAACCTGAATCCCAAAGGGTTCAAAATCCTCCTCGATCTCCTTGTGCACGTTCCCAAAGGCACGAAGGTGCAGGAGATCCCGTTCACCTTCGGCAAGCGCATGCACGGGGAGAGCAAGCTTTCACGGCGTGTGCAAATTGAGTTCCTCGAGTATATCTACGATGTTTCTCTCGGGCGGTACGTTCCGCTCATGTTCGTGAAGTACTGCATCGTTGGTTCGCTTGGTGTCGTTGTTCACGTCTCCGCCTTCACGTTCTTCGAGTACCTTCTCACGCGCGGGGGAGGAGCCACATTCCAACAGTTCTCCCTCTCAGTTGCGGGAGCCATAGAAACTGCCATCGTTTTCAATTTTTTGCTGAATAATGCCTGGACGTTCTCGCACATCAAACTGAAGGGGAAGCAGGCGTTCGTCGGGTTCCTCAAGTTCAACGGGGCATGCCTCTTTGGCGCGCTCGCGAACTACGCCGTGAGTGCCTTCCTCTTCTCCTTTGGGTTTCCTGAGCTTTTCGCTGTGGTGGTGGGTGCGTTCACCGGCGTCATCTGGAACTACACCATGAACCGGCTGCTCACGTGGAGAGGATGATGAATAGCTTGTTAGGTTTATAGCTTCATTAGGGATTCAGATTTTGAATCTGATACCTTGTTACTTTCCGAGTGCAGCTAATCATCTAATGAAGCTAACAAGCTACTCACAATGGTTACCGTTTTTCCTATTCACAGGTCTATACTTCTCCTGTGAAAAGGCGTCTGCCGCTCTTCGGCGTTGTGAGCATCCTCATTCTTCTGGCGCTGCTCCCGCAGCTCTTCGCAGAGCGCCTCCTCTACCTCGATCCGCTCACCCGCGGGCGCGTGCAGGAGGCACTGCGGCGCACGGCGAACGAAGAAGGTCTTCTGCTCTCGGGCTTCGCCATCTCTTCCATTACCGATGATCGGTTAGTAGTGCACCATCGTGCGCACGCCCGGGGGGCAGATGCACGGAGGTGCTTTACCATCGATCTCTCTTCTTTTTCCCGTACGCCATGCGACGTGTCCTCTTGATCCTTGGCCTGGAAGCCTACGCTGCTTTGCTCGCGTTCCTGCAGGCTTTGGGTGGTGTACGTACAGACGAGGCGAAGTATCTCCTCAACATCCCGTATCCGCATCCACCCGCTGTCCGCTGGATTCTGAGCCAGCTGGATGCACTTCCGTTCCAGGAGATGCTGGTGCGCATCCTCTTCGCCACACTCATGGTGCAGGCGGTGTGGGTGCTGTGGGATATGGCAAGAGATTTCCCGCGTCCAAAGAGGTTCCTGCTTGCGGGACTGTGGCTCTTCTCCGGGGGAGTACTCCTGCAGGCGGGAACGGTGATGATGGCACCTCTTACGGCTCTTGAGGCTTTGATATTTCTCTGGATGCTGCAAAAGAAAATTCCCTCTGTGTGGGTGGGATTCTTCTGGCTCTTCTCCCTCTTCACTGCCTACCAGGCGGTTCTCTTCTTCCCGCTGGTGTTCGCTTGTCTCAGGCAACACTGTTCCATCCGCAGGAGTATGTACTATCTCCTTGTGCCTGTTGTCCTTCTTGCGCTCTACACGTTTACCAATCCTCTCATACTCTCGAGTGTGGTCACACACAGCAACCGTGATCTTGAGTCTTCACTTCTGGACCGCCTGCTTGCCACAGGTCGTCTCTGGACGGTGGGGGGGAGTGCCATTCTCAGCATGCTCGGCACATGGGGAATACTCCGGTCACGCAGGTGGGAACTGGTCGCTTCTTTTCTTCTTGTAGCTGCCTACATTGCGTTCTCGCGGTACGACTACTACGCGGTGCTCTTTCTTCCTCTTTTCATTGGGGGCGTGCTTGCCTGGCCGAAGCTGCTTCTGTCCCCGCGCATGGCGACTGTGCTCACTGCTATCATCGGCATCCATTTGGCGTATTCCCTCTTTACGAATCAGCATCTGTCTTCTGCACGGACGACAGTGCAGCTGCTTGATGGGATGAATGTGCAAGGGGCACTCCTCATCGAGGGTTCCTTTGGGCATGAGTGGCAGTACGAGAGTCCGTGGGAGATACGGCGGTTCTCGGAGCATCTCCTCGAGGATGCGGGCGTTGTTGTTTGTTTGCAGACATGCCCGGAGTGGGACAAGCGCACCTGGCGAGTTATCCTCTTCGAACCGGAAGTCTGGGTGCGGAGTAAATGGCTTTCCTAGGCGATATTGTGGTACTCCTTGTACCACGCAATGAACTGGGGGATTCCTTCCCTGATCTGTGTTTTTGGATCGTAGCCGAGCATCTTCCGCGCTTTATCCACGTTTGCCGAGGTCTGGACGACGTCGCCCGGCTGCATGGGCAGGAACTCTTTCCTCCCCTCTTTGCCGAGGCACTGCTCAATGATTTTCACGTAGTCCATGAGCTCTTCGGTTTTATCTCCCCCCAGGTTGAAGACTTCGCAGGGGTAGTTCTTATCCAGTGCGGCCACCACACCAGCTACGATGTCATCGATGTACGTGAAGTCCCGCCGCATTTTTCCCCCACCAAAAATTTTCATTGGCTTGTCTTTCACTATCCAGTCCGTAAAGAGGTAGAGCGCCATGTCCGGCCTGCCCCACGGGCCGTACACCGTAAAGAACCGGAGGCCTGTGCAGTGGAGCCCGAAGAGGTGGTGGTACACGCTAGCCTGGAGCTCGTTGGCCTTCTTCGTCATTCCATAGAGTGAGGCTTGGGCATCCGTGTTCAGGTCCTCCGAGAGAGGGGAAATCTTGCTGTCTCCGTACACCGAGCTGCTGCTAGCGTAGATGAAGCCGCCGACCTTCCGTTCCTTCGCGAGGTCGATGATGTTCCCGAATCCGGCGATGTTGTCCTCCAGGAACATTTCCGGGTGCTCGATGGAGTGGCGCACGCCAGCCTGTGCCGCCAGGTGGCATACGCGCGTGTCTGGTCCGGCACCCATAAGATCGAAAGCTTTCTTCAGCGATTTTTTGTCCTTCAGGTCTCCGCGCACAAGTCTGAAGTTCTTGTACTGCCTGAGTATCTTGTTGCGGGCTTCCTTGAGCTTCGGGTCGTAGTAATCATTGAAGTTGTCGAACCCGATCACCTCATCACCGCGCTCGAGGAGCGCTTTTGCTGTGTGGAAGCCAATGAACCCTGCCGAACCTGTCAGGAGGATGCGCATAATCAGGAAGACAGAGTATCGGTGTAATAATTATTGAGCTCGCCCTGAGCGAGTGAGCGCAGCGGAACGGGCCGAAGGGTGAGGAGAATCTTCATGACGAAATCAGGAAACGCCAATACCGTGATACTGCAGCCCTGCTCCTCTCACCTCCTCCGGTTCGTAGATATTCCGGCCATCGAAGAGGTGCTTGCCTCTCATCACGCCTTTCAATTCGTTCAGATCAACACCCCGGAAGGCATCCCACTCTGTGAGCACGATTACTGCATCTGCCTCCTTCGCCGCTTCCATGGGGGAGTTCACATACTCGATGTCCGGTTCCATCTTCTTCGCGTTTCCCATGGCCACAGGATCATGTGCGCGTACGGTGTGGCCGGCTTTCTTCAGCATCGGAATGAGATCTAAGCTCGGCGCTTCGCGCATGTCATCGGTCTTCGGTTTAAAGCTCAGTCCCCAGATAGCGACGTTTGCCTTGTCCGGGAGGACATCGAGGAGTTTCTGGAAGAAGCGCATGCGCTGGCGGGTGTTGACCTCGTGTGTTGCTTTTACAATGGGCAGGGGAATGCCTGTTTCCTTGCTCAGGGCAATGAGCGCTTTTACATCCTTGGGGAAGCAGCTCCCGCCATATCCGATGCCTGCGTGCAGGAAGCGGGGGCCGATACGGTCATCCAGTCCGAGGCCGTTCGCGATATCACGGATGTTCCCTCCCGTCTCTTCACAGAGTTCCGAGAGCATGTTGATGAAGGAGATCTTGGTGGCGAGGAACGCATTGCTCGCATACTTCACAATCTCTGCGCTCTCCCTCTGCATGTGGAGGACGGGTTTCCCGACGCGCGTGAGCGGCTGGTAGAGCTCGTCGATGAGCTCCGTTGCCCACTTGTCTCCGTTGATGCCCACGACAATGCGGTCCGGCTGCAGCGTGTCCTGCACGGCACACCCTTCCCGCAGGAACTCCGGGTTGGAGATTACCGGGATGTGGTACTCCACGCCGCGTTCCCTGAGAATCTCTTTGATCTTCTCCTCGCATTTGCTTCCTGTCCCGACAGGGACGGTCGACTTGTTCACAAAGACGAGGTCATGGTCGACGTTCCTGGCTACCGCCTCCGCGACGGTGAATACGGCTTTCAGGTCAGCGGAGAAATCTTTGTTGGGGGGCGTTGCAACAGCGCTGAATACCACTGTGACGAGTGGGAGTGCCTCTGCGAGATCAGTGGTGAAGGAAAGATGCCCTGTTTTGAGCCCCCGTTTCAGCAGTTCTTCCAGCCCCGGCTCGTAGATGGTGCACTCACCCTTCTTCAGCTTCTTCACTTTTGCTTCATCGATATCCACACCAATGACCGTATGCCCGAGCTCCGCGAAGCAGGCTGCGGAAACAAGGCCAACGTAACCGGTGCCAACAACAGCAAGATGCATTGCACATGTAGTCTACTCGTGAAGGTAGGGACCTGTCATACAAAGAGTGCTCTTTGTCTGGAGCCCAAAACATGTACCATAACGGGTGGTTTTCCACGTTTCTCACATGTCCCGCATTCTTGTCACCGGCTCCACTGCCTACGACCTCCTCCTCACCTATGATGGGTCCTTCACCGATTCCATCGATCCGAATGCGCTCGATTCCTTCTCCGTGGGCTACGTCACTCCGCACTTCGAGCGGCACCACGGGGGGACGGGAGCGAATATCTCCTGGAATTTGAAACTCCTCCGGCAGGAGCCGCTCCTCGTTTCTACTGTGGGGAGCGATGGCGGAGAATACCTCGCGCTTCTCGAGGAGCGGGGGATTTCCACCGCACACATAGAGAAAAGAGAAGACGCCCTCACGGCGACTGCCATCATCGGTTCCGATAACCGGGAGCACCAGATCACCTTCTACCACCCCGGTGCGGATGCCAAAGGCTCGTGGCCGGATCTTGCGGACGAGCGCGAGAACATCGGTTATGCCATCGTAAGCCCGCGCGACACAACCATCATGGTGGATGCGATGCAATGGTGCCGCAGCTTCGGAGTGAGTTTTCTCTTCGATCCCGGCCAGCAGGTGATGTCCTTTGGGAAAGATGCTCTCCTGCGGAGCATGGAATCCAGCAGCGGGGTTGTCGTGAACGCGTATGAGTGGAGCGCGGTTACAGAACGGCTGAAAATGACTGAGGACGATCTCCTCGGACGTATTCCGTTCATTGTCGTGACGCGCGGCGAGCAGGGGGTGGAGGTCTTCACACGCGGGCATGCCATCGCTCTCCCGTCCTGCAAAGCTGAGAAAGTTATCAATCCGACCGGTGCGGGAGACGCGCTGCGTGCAGGGATCCTCACGGGGCTTGCTGCTGGGTGGTCTCTGCGGGATGCCGCCAGACTCGGGGCGGCCATGGGCTCCTTTGCCGTGGAGTGCGAGGGAACGCTCATGGATTCCCTCGATCTTGATCACCTATGGGAGCGGGCGAGGGTCACATACGGAGAAGATTTGCCTCCATTGCCGTGATTGCGCATTTGGGGTTGATTTTGGTTTCGTTACTCGTTCGCTTGTTGCTCGTGAGAACGAGAGAACGAGCCCACGAGTAAACAAGTAACGCTTGGTATTTTCTTGATTGCATTCCCCGGTTTCCGTACGCTCCTGCCGATGTCGCATGTCAAAGACCCGCAACTAGCAGAACAGGGGCGCCTGAATCTGGAGATCGCCGAACGGCGCATGGGCGCGCTCCTTAAACTGCGCAGGCGCATTACCAAAGACCAGACTTTTGCGGGCCTCACCATCGGCATGGCCCTGCATGTGACCAAGGAGACCGGCGTGCTCGTACGCACGTTCACAGCGGGCGGTGCCAAAGTTGCCGTTACGAGCTGAGGAGAAACCACCGAGGACTACTACAAATTCCTCACCGCAGTCATCGATACTGAACCCGACATCACCATCGATGACGGGTGCGATCTCGTCACGGAAATTCACCAGAAGCATCCGGATCTCCTAAGCAAAGTGATCGGCGGATGCGAGGAAACCACGACGGGCATCAACCGCCTCCGCGCCATGGTGCAGGATGGCGCACTCAAGATGCCGATGATTGCGGTGAACGACAACAAGACCAAGCACCTCATGGACAACTACTACGGCACGGGGCAGTCCACCTTCGACGGCATCCTCCGTTCCACCAACATCCTCGTTGCAGGCAAGACAGTGGTGGTTCTTGGCTATGGAAGCTGCGGGAAAGGAGTGGCTCTGCGAGCCAAAGGGCTCGGGGCGCAGGTCATCGTCACCGAAGTAGACGCGTTCTGCGGGCTGCAGGCTGCCATGGACGGCAACCGCGTCATGCGGATGGAAGAGGCGGCACCTCTCGGCGATCTCTTCGTCACTGTCACCGGCAACTACCACGTCATCCGCACGGAGCACATGCAGCACATGAAAGACACGGCGGTGCTCTGCAACTCCGGGCATTTCGATAATGAAATAGATATGAAGGGGCTGGAGACCATGGTCAAGCGCAAGCGCCGCGTGCGCCACTACCTCGATGAGTACCTTATGAAAGACGGGCGTGTCCTCTACGTGGCTGGGGAAGGACGCCTCGTGAACCTCGCCTCGGCGGAAGGGCACCCAAGCGAAGTAATGAGCCTCTCGTTCTGCGGGCAGGCGCTGGCATGCGAATACCTCGTGAAGCACAGGGGCAAGCTCCCGAAAGACGTCATCACGCTCCCGCCGGAAATCGATGCGGAGATTGCACAGCTTCAGCTCACTGCCATGGGTCTGACTATTGATAAGCTCACTCCCGAGCAGGTGAAATATTTGGCGAGCTGGCAGGAGGGGACGTAGGAAAATCCTGAAAAACTCAAGTTGTCACAGTGAGCTCTGACGAACTGCGACAACTTGGCGCATGTCATGGTTCGTCAGTGCTCACCATGACATGCTTTTATAGAGCTTCCCCCACAAACCCCTGAGTGCATGAAGAAAAGCCCTGGCGTCGGTTACCGCGGCGGTAACCAACCCAAGGCGTGCCTCCTCAGAATCCTTTTTCCCTTGCGGCTTTGCGAAGGGCGGCCTTTTGCTCGTACCAGGCGCGTACTTCGGCCTTCTTCGCACGTTTTCCCTTTGGTAGGGGTTTTTCGTGCTTTGCGTCGCGCCTCGCCTGCTGACGGTTCTTGGTCATCGGCACCTCCTTTCCGGTGATTCAGGTTGGAACAGAAGAGGGGAAGATGCTCTTTTCAAGAGAGCACTCTCCTCTCCCCGTTTTTTGCTGTTTTCAACGATCAAATGGGTTGTAACTGCTAGTTGTGTAAAATCAAGAATGTTTTTTTATAATATGAAAAAGCCCTGGCGTCGGTTACCGTGGCGGTAACCAACCCAAGGCGTGCCTCTTCGTGGGGAGAATCACCCCCCCTTGGCGGCTTTCATGAGCCGATGGAACTCGCTCTCCGAGATTCTCGGATGTTGCCGAGCAAATTTCTTGGCGGCTTTCACCGCCTCGGCTTGATGCTGGGCAAGCTTCGCCCTTGCTCGCTTGCCCATTTTTGCATTGGAGTGCTGAGAACTCCGTTCATCAGCTTTTCGCTCCCGTCGGTTCTTCTTCGACACTGCTCACCTCCTTCCGGTTATTGGGATGTTGGAAGCTGTTGGGACAGAAGAGGGGAAGATGCTCCGTATAAGCACTCTCCTCTCTTCGGTTTGATTCATGCTTTCAAAGACTGAATGGATTGTACCGAGTGATTGCTATAAATCAAGAATGTGTCTTTATGATTTGGAAGGCAGAAGTCAGTTTTTTGTACTGACCTCTGCCTTCCGCTTTTTGCCCTCTTATTCCGAAGTCCTCTGTCTTGCTGTTTTTACCTTCTGTATGCGCAAAATAAGGATGATGTGATGTATGGTTGACTCTTTGGTTTCCATTCCTTATTCTGACGAATGTCACTTGTATTCTTGTAATGGTACAAAGTAATTGACAATTATCTGTATTAGTTTATCTTATTCAAAGCGATGAAGAACCGTTCCCACCTCATCACCGCCCTGTGCCCGATTCGCTTCCTCTATGAGGAAGGGGTGCTCAGCTGATGGAGAGACAGAACTGAGTAGCATGCCCCTTCAAAGCAAGAAGGGCTTTTCGTTCATTCACAACACCGTTCTGTATGTACCTTGCTCTTGTGCCTCCTTAACTACTGAAACAATGCATAGAAGGGGGCCCACGGATTTCCGTGCCATGTTGGGAGAGCTGGAAACTTTTTGGGAGAATCGTTTTATGGCCAGTCAGAAGGCACTGAGGAAGATGCGGAGCCGCAATGGGTCCGGTCAAGCGGTCGCTGCCAGCACCAACGGCAACGGCGAGATGTCGGCCGCCGCCCGCAAGCTGCTTGAGAATGCAGCTCTGCGGGGCGCAACCGGGTCCAACAACGTGACCCGGGAGCGACAGCTTGTTGCTGCTAGGGCCAAGCGTGCCTGATCTTCTGGGCTTCTTTTCTCATCTCCCAAACCCCGCTCAGTCCGCTACAGTTTCACTGCGGCGGACTGAGCACATCCTTACCATCCATTTGGGGGGAGCAAGGTGTGTACACCACAGTGATCTTTTAAAGCGTCGTCTTTCGTACGTACCTTGCTCTTGTATCCCCCTTTTCAAGAGGGGCGGTCCGCACTTCTGTGTGCCAGTGATGGAAGAGCATTCATAGCGTGGGAAAAATTCTGAGTATCAGAAAGGCTCACCGCACTTGCGAGACTAAGTTCTCCTAAGTGTGGTGAGCCACTGGTAGCTCACTTTATTTCTCACCTGACGAAGCTCGGTCCGTTTGTGGTTTACTGCAGGCGGACCGAGCAATCTTTTGATTTTATGGAAGGAGCAAGGTGCGTACGTAATTCGTGATAGATGATCTGGTCTTTTCCAGCCGGTCGCTCGATCGGCGGAGACCAGAGGGGTCTGACGCATGTTGGAGGACCAATATGTCCCGACGAAAAACCAGACGGGGCAAGCGGTACCATGTGCACAATGGGAATGGACGACTCATGTTGAGCCGGAAGGGCGGAAGCCTCCGTTTCCAGCTTCGTTCACTGGTAGCGTGGACTGATCAAGAATGTCCTTTCTGCGGGGTGTTCCTTGCCAGCAGGAAAAGCTGGCACGAGCATCTCTTCGGCAGGAATGGCGAGGGGCCTCGGTGCCCCAAGGTCCGTGGCTGGTTGCGGCAACGCAACCGCCCGGTCGGCCGCCGCCGCAGGTGGCGGCTGCAGACGTTCCCCGTTTAGCGTTGTTCTCGTCCCATCCGCCAACACGGGTTGGCTCCACCTCTTTCCAGATCCCGCGGCTTTGGCTTCGGGATCTGGGTCTTCTCAAGATCAGGTCATCTGTCACGTTGTTCTTTTCATTTTCGCAGCAAGAAACCTGTTCTGCTCAATTTTCACTGACGTAGCGGAGCTCCGTTGCGGGCTCCGGCAGAACAGTACCGATTGTCGGAGGACAAATATGTCGAAGAACCCCCGGTGTCCCACCTGTCGCCGTCTCATGAAGAAATGCAAGTGCTCGACTGGTTCGAGCAACACCGATGGCCGGGGAGGGACCAAGCCGAAGAAGGGTTGAGCGTGTTGCACTCTGACAATTCCCGCCGGTGACTCTGTCACCGGCATCCTTAGCGGCTCCGTACTCGTCGAGAGTACGGAGCCGCGCATCTTCAGAACAGATTTCTTGGTGCCAGCTCCGCCACTCTTCGACGAACTCAGGGTGGCAGCGTACAATTGTCATTGCGGAGAATAACAAGGCCATAGCGGGTCAGTTGTGTCATGGATTCGACTCCGCTCACCATGACGAAAAGGGTACAATTGTTCCGTGAGCAACAATAAAGAGATCGCCGGTCAACTCCGTCAGATAGCCGCTTTGCTTGCTGAGCAGCAGGTGCCTTTTAAACCTGCCGCGTACCGCCGTGCAGCGCAGGTGGTAGAGGATCTGCCGCGGGATGTCTGCACGTACGGCAGTGCGAAAGAACTGGAGAAGCTGCCGGCGATTGGGGAGGCTATCGCCAAGAAGATCATTGAGTACCTGGAAACAGGGCAAATTTCCTTTCTTGTGAAGCTGCGTGCTGAGCAGGGAGGGATTTCTGCAGAGCTCATGGACATCGAAGATCTTGGCCCCAAAAGAGTCCGGCAGATTCAATCTGCTCTTGGCATTACCACGGTTGCAGGGCTCATCAAAGCGGCGGAAGCAGGGAAGCTGCAGGGTCTCCCGCGCATGTCTGCTCTCATGGAGAAGAAAATTCTCGAGAACGCGAAGCGCGTGAAGGAGCGGACCAGGCGGTTCCCTCGTGAGGAGATCAAAGATGATGTGGAGAAACTCCGGAAGACCATTGGGGGTGTGCAAGGTATCGAAAAATTAGAAATTGCCGGTTCGTACCGCAGGGAGAAAGAGACGGTGGGGGATATAGATGTGCTTGTGGTAACGAAGAAGCCGAAGAACGTTTCAGATGCCATTGCATCCCTTTCTTTTGTCCGTGACACGGTGGCGCACGGCGATAAGAAACTTTCCTTCGATCTCAAGAATGGGCTCAGGGTGGATGTGCGGTTCGTTCGCAGGAACCAATGGGGTGCTGCGCTGCTCTACTTCACCGGTAGCAAGGAGCACAACATTGCCATGCGGAAAGTGGCGATGCGACACAAATGGAAACTCAATGAATACGGTCTTTTCAATGGAACTGGAAAATTTATCGCTGGTAAGACTGAACAAGAGGTATACGATAAGCTCGGTCTCCCGTATTTCCCGCCAAATCAGCGAATCGGCAAGCTGTAGCCCACCTTCGCTCCTGGTGGCTTGCCGACCGTAGCCGCGCGTATCCGGAGAAACAATGTTTACCAAGGTCCATGAGACTACGGTGGGCGGCCCTCGCTGCGCGAAGGCCGGAAACTCAACGAGTACGGCCTTTTTGAAGGTGAGAAGGTTATTGCCAACAGGGAAGAAAAAGACATCTACGATGCCTTGGGTCTCCCGTACTACGAGCCGCGGGAGCGGAGGGATGCGCTGTAGAATGTGTTCCTAAACGATCTCTATGAATTCCTGTCCCGATTCTTTTTTGCGGCTTCTTTTCATGTACCCCCATCGGTATTTGCGGACGGGTGCTCCCACTGCGTTGCAATTATTGCGACATGTCGTGATGAGCGTACTCACCCGCTGGTGCCTGCCGCCCGGTTCCAGCTGGAATGGTTTGCCGAAGTACATGTGTACCGGTGAGGGGTCCATATTCATTGCTGTGCCTAAGTCATGGCGCATGAACCCTTCGGGCTCGTCGACGAAGATGGGGGCGATGTACGTGTCCGATGACACTTGTGCGGTCATGGTCTGGATGCCGAGTTGTTTCTCCCGTGTGAATCCGCCCTCCGGGCACAGGAACATCGCCCAGCGCGGGTCTGACCGGAGCGCTTCCACGATGTGCCCTACATTCCCTGAGTGCGTTGCAAGCAGCTGCTTCACATCCGGTTCCAGGTCTGCTCTGTACTTCGGCGGGACGGTGAAGACGGCGTTCACGGCCTGGCTGAACGCGCGGCGGAACCGGTTGTGCAGCACTTTATGGCCGATGAGTACGATGAGCTGGTTGAACATGCGCTCCGCCGCTTCTCTGTGTGCATCTACGCTCGTGCTCTCTGCTTCTCTCTGCAGGAGTATTTTGAGGAACACGGGGTCCATCGCGGA
>Ga0076334_113_pt1 | contig 11976 bp, 9 predicted proteins | sample RifGroA2_FD_68031 | JGI IMG/M metagenome (GOLD analysis project Ga0076334, IMG submission 68031) | Peregrinibacteria bacterium GW2011_GWA2_54_9 | reverse complement strand
AAGAAGGTCGTGTCCCGGGTGGGCGATCCGCTCGTGAAGAGCTTCTGGCTGGACGAGTACGAGTCCTGGAGCGAGAAGTACCGCACAGAGGCGCTCGCTGCCATCCAGAACAAAGTGGGCCAGCTGCTCTCCACGCCACTCATAAGAAACATTGTGGGACAGGTGAAGAGCACCATCGATCTGCGCCATGCCATGGATACCGGCAAGATCGTTCTCGTGAACCTGAGCAAGGGGAAACTGGGAGAAGATGCTTCCGCCTTCATCGGTTCCATGCTCGTGACCAAATTCCAGATCGATGCCATGAGCCGGGCGGATATTCCGGAGAAAGACCGCAAAGATTTCTACCTCTACGTGGATGAGTTCCAGAACTTCGCCACCGAGTCCTTTGCCACCATCCTCTCCGAGGCGCGCAAGTACCGCCTGAGTCTGACCATGGCGAACCAGTACGTGGGACAGTTGCTCATTAACGAGCGCAATACGATGCTGCGTGATGCCGTGTTCGGCAACGTCGGGACAACCATCTGCTTCCAGGTCGGCTCCGATGATGCGGAGATCTTCAGCCTGCAGTTCGAGGAGACGGTGCTTCCCAAAGACATCCTGAGCCTTCCGAAGTACCACGCGTACGGGCGGCTGATGATCGACGGCATGCCGAGCAAGCCGTTCTCCATCCAGACACTTCCTCCCCCTGTGTATGAGCAGGACGCTACCCGTGTCGATGTCATCCGGCGGCTCTCACGGGAGCGCTACAGCGAGAAGCGCGAAGTGGTGGAGGAGAAGATTGCCAAGTGGGCTGCTTCTGCCGCAGAGGCACGCCACCATGCGGTTTCAGAGGTAAAAGCGAAGGAGAAGGAGGAAGAGGAGGTCCAGAAGGCGCGCAAGAAGGGCATGAAGCTCGAGGAGTACCGTGCCTGGAGGGACAGGGAGATGTGGACCAATGATTTCAACGCGCTGCGCAAGAAAGAACTGACAGGAGAAGCGCTGACGGATGATGAAAAGAAGAAGATGAAAGATCTTGAGCAGAAGCTCGAGAAGAGCGGGGGAGTGCCGCCCCTGAGCAAAGCCATGCAGGAGCTTGCGGAGAAAGCGAAGAAGAAAGAGCAATAGATGTCATGGTGAGCCTGCCTGCCGGGCGTAGCCCGAAGGGCGAAGACTGGACGAACCATGACAACTCAGAGTACACCTCATATCAGCTTTCTTCTCTTCCATGTTTTCCACCTTTTTTTCTGCGAAAAAAGAATAGATATTCTCCTTCTTTCTTTTGCCGGCCGCACAAAAGAAGAGAACGGTAAAAACTCGAAGTCATGTCATGGTGAGCATGTAAAAAAGCACGTCATCCCGAGCACGGTCGAGGGACGACGTGCGTTGACTGGGAAACTACGTCATGGTTCGACCGTGCTCACCATGACGTCATTGGATGGCATCTTGTTTTCTAGACCAACTGGTAACTCCTGTTCGTCACTCTGCACCCCAGAGCCTGGAGCGAATTTTGGAGTTTTCTTCCTGTGGAATGGTGCCGGCCGGAGCCGAGGTACACGTGGACGCCTCGCTTATTCGGGTACGTGGAGATCCACTCGATCAGCCGGTCGATGTTGGTGGAAGTGCCAGAAGAGAGCGCCTGAGACCAGTCCACGACAATCTCCGTTTCCTCATCTGTAAGCCGTTTTCTGGCATCGGTTAGCGTCATGGAGGGCAGTGTACACTTGTACACCTGAGGATGCAAGAGGTCATCTGCTCTTTCCTCTTTACATTCCGTCTGCATCGCAGTGGTGTTCTATCTTTTTCCTTTCTTCATCGTAGGGAGCTGTCATGGTGAGCTCTGACGAACCATGACAGCAGTGTCATCCTTCGTCAGAGCTCAGGATGACACTTGCGTTTACTATTCACCGGGGAATCATCATCATCTTTTACAAAAAGACCGGACGAGTCCGGCCTGTTTGTCTTGGTGTCTTCGAGGCTACCAAAGTGCGTAGTGGCACAGAGAGCCTGCGGAGAGGATGAGGGGAGGAGCCCTCGTTCCTTCTGCCCTGCTTCGGTCGCTTGTTTCTCCTCGTGACCGGGCGAGGTTTCCTTGGCGGCCCTTTGAAACTGCGCAGTGCGCAGAGGGCCAGGAAAGAAAGATGGTGCATTCCACCGAGCATCCTCGGCATCGGTGGGACGGCGTTGCAGAGCTCAGAACCAGTCGCTTGCTCCGGTTCGGAGCAAGCAGAGAGGATGATGACCACGTAGAGCAATCACGTTGCCTGTGCTCAGAGTATGTACATAAATGTAGATATGTGTGGCTGAGAGGAACGAGTGCATCCGCCTTTGCCCGCGTTTCGCGGGGCTACGGCAGATAAACATGATCATCACTCTCTCTGCTTAAGTTTCGGTGGTGGAAGGAACGGGAGAGGGGGGGGGTGTCTCCGGGGCCACAGGGCCCCGGAAACTGTTTGTTTTTGTGTAACCCTCCGAAAGCATTGAGGCTGACCTGTCGGCCGAAGCCGTGGTAGTCCGTCGTCAGAAGGCTGACTCGTCGGCCGTAGCCGTCATTGTTCGGAGTCAGCATAGGAAGGTTCGGGGGTGCCCTCTCTATAGAGGGCGAAGGCTGATGGCGTCGATTTGTTTTTCACAAATCGGAGAATCATATAGTGCTACAATTTTTAAGCAACTTTCTCGTCTGGCGCTTCTGTAAAATCATTTTGTGGATACATTTTTTGTTCGAGGTCTGCCTCTCCGTACAGTGGTTCCAACTCTTCAATTCATGCAAAATACGTGGTATAATACCATATGTATACAAAGCCTTTATGCCTGTCATTTTTTACTTGACCGGAGACGAACAGAAGCTTTTCTCAAGGATCGGTTCGTCGCTTCGTGAAGAATGCAATGTTGTTCCTGAGACCGGGAAATTTAAGGACACGCCTGAGGCGCGCGCGATGCGTTTCCGGCTTACCCGGGTGCACGATCCTGAGCTCAAGAATGCTGTCTCCAAATTTTCAGATATCAGGACCGAGGATGAATTCAATCAGGCATTGCAGGGTGTGGATTTGGGCAAGATCAATGAACGTGATTTTATTCAGCTCGCATTTGCCATTGGTCCTGATGGAATCGGTTTGATACTCACGGAGGTGCTGAACAATGCAAAGAACGAGGATCATATGATTCTTGCCGCGTCGCTCTCCGAGCTGCGGCATGAGCTGCTTGAATCTTTGTCTGCTTCCCCATCAAGCGCATGACACCGATGCCCGAGAATGAAAGCGAGGGGAAGAACCAGACACAGCTCACGCTGAAAGATCTTAGGGAAGCGCTCTCAAGCAGCGAGGCCACTCAGTATGATGATATCGATGTGCTGCGCGAGATGGCTTTGAATAAGGATGAATTACTGAGGAAAATAGAGAAGAACCCGGAACTTTCAAAGAAAGCTGGAGGCGAAGAAGCATTGAGACAGCAATTTGAAGATCTTCATGCGCAGTACAGCCAGGAAGTCCGGACTTTGAGCGAAGCCAGGGATTTCCAGGAACGGGTGGAGAAAAAGGGCATCGTGCGGCGCATTCTCGGCAAGATCGGCTCCTTTGCCAGAGAGCACTACATTGTCACCACTTTGCTTGTGCTTGCGGCGATAGCCGCGGGAGTGGGGGCGGGTTTCTATCTCACCGGCAACTGGGAGCTATTGATGGCTGGCATCAGTTCGGCTAAAAAACAAGTGTTGGCAACGGTATCGAAATATCTGCCGGTATTGGATCCTAAGACACCGCCGCTTTCCGGAGGCGGAGCTGGCGGAGTGCCTGGAGGAACGGACTATTTTAAAATGTAATTTCGCTCTCGCAGGGCACTTTCAAACAAACATCTATGGCTGAACAACTTCCCACATCGATGGAGAAAGCACCCGTAAACCGGGAGTGGGCGCAGGAGCTGAATGCGCTGCACTCGATTCTCGGTGGGCCGGCAGAACAGCTGCCCGGTGATATTCGCCGCAACGATCAGGGGAATTTTGAGTTCGTGGGTGGAGAAATGAACGAACAATTGCTTGTCCAACGTATGGCTGCGGCCATGAAGGATCGCCAGATCTCCACTTACAGTGAATTGTCGGAGTCCCTGCACGCGAGATCTCTGATGCGTTCGCTTCAGATTACCAATGAGTTGAAGGATGAAAGAGATGAGTCGAAGAGGGCGATACTTGCGTGGGAACTTGTACTTGCAAACCAGGCGGCAACATATCATGAGTATTTGCCGGAAGTGGTCAGGCAAGTAGAAGATCTCTATGCGAATTACCAGGCACTGCGCGAACTCGGACAGAAGTTGCATCTTCCCCTTCCTCCGGATTTCGACGAGAGCGAGCGGCAGGCAGGGCAATTCCTGAAGTTGCTCAGGCAGGCGCTGGAGCAGCGCGTACGCTTCGCGAACGCGGTGAGCCTCCGTGACCAGCTCAAGATTCAGCAGGGAATCCCGGAATTCAAGCGGACGATTGAGTCGCTTCGTGCTCTGCCGCAGCGCACACCCGATCAGGACCGCGACCTGAAACGCGCGCAGTTCAACTTGGCGCTTGCACAGGAGCTTGAACTGGGAACCGTTCCCCCCGCCACCCTGCAGGCGGAATACGAGAAAGCGCTTCAGGCTCTGGAGCAAACCGATCGGCAGGTGATCCAGGGTGGCAACGAACAGGCGGTGGCCGTGCGCACCAATGGCCTCAATCAGCGGATTATCGACATCCTTTCCGGCAGCCAGTACGATCAGGATCTGCTCAATCTGCAGCGGGAACTTGAACGATCTGTAAACCGCGAAGAGCCGGGGAAATTTGCGGAGCGCCAGCAGTATCTCCAGAATATCCGCAGTGCCATGAGCGGGGACATGGTGGCGTTCACAAACGATCTCGGACAGTACCAGATGCAGCTCGATGAACTTGCGCGGGTGCAGAACCAGGTAGGTCATGCCATGGGTTTTTCAGGAACGACCCCTGCACTTCCGAATATTTCACCAAAAGAAGCGGAAGAACTGGGCGGATGGCTCGAGCAGCGCGCGCAGTACCGCCAGCAGGCGCTCAAGACCGCGCTCGAAGAGGCCGAGAAGATGCTTCAACCCGGCCCACTCGATCGGATCGAAGATGCCTGGACGAAGCAGGGAGAGCTCATGGTTATGGACACTGCCATGCGCCTTTCAAAGATTGCAGCAGGCTGGTTGCCGAGCGAGGCGAACGGGTCCGGAGTGTTGGAGAAAACCTACCGGTGGGCGGCAAAATTGTCAGGTTTGCCCGAAAGCCGAGAGCAGACCATGGAGGGCCTTGCTGGTCCTATGCGTGAGGTGATGGGATGGCCGAAGGACAAAACATGGTCACAGATGTCGGCTATGGAAAAGCAGGAGGTAATCAAACGCGCAAAATCTGTTGCCGATGCCCTGAAATCGTTCGATAAAACCAAGATCACGAACCTGCAGCGGACGATGGCGGCGATTGAAGAAATCCATGCCAAGTATCCTCCATCCTCGTTTGCCAACGAGCCTGTGGACCAGGAAGTGCTGGCGGCGTACGAAAACCAGCGGGTGGAGAGCGATCTCACAGGCCGGCAAGCTGGCGGGAAAACCATCAACCGCGCCACTGCGTACATCCTTCTGCTCCGCCAGCGCCGGAAGGACTGGGGAGATCCGGAGGCCAAAACCGGTTTCATCGGCGAGTATGCGAAGTTGTTGGATGCGTTGGACGAGAACGTGAAACGTCACTTGGACATCGCTGGTGCACTCTTCAAAATGCAGCGTGCCTGGTTCGACTATGCCACAGATCTTGTGAAACTGGCCGGAGCCGGATTGCTTGCCCCATGGGTGTTCTGGGCGATCTTCGGTGTGGCAACCGCCGTGCTTCCCACAGCGTGGAAGGTAACGCGTTACACCGGGGGGAAGATGTATCAGGGTGGGCGATACATGCTGGGCAAAGGAGCATCGCTGCTTCGCGGACTGCCGGAATTTTCCGAAACTACTGGTGCCACCGGCGAAGCGCTGAAGAAAATGCGTTACCTGGCACGGGAAAGGCAGATTGTTCAGTGGCTTGAGGGAACACGGGCGGGAAAATGGCTGTCGAGGCTTAAGCCGGTTGCAGATAACAAGGTTGTGCGAGGCGGAGGGCGGGTGCTCAAGTACGGCGCCGCCGCGCTTATTCCGGCTATCGCGGCCTACGAAAGCTGGAACAACCGCCAGCGCATCAAGGGGGCTGAGGGCAACGAGGCTTTGCAGGCGGAATACCGCGACAACTATTCCACCATCGGGCTGGAAGCCGGCGGTCTCGCCGTCACCATGCCGCTTTCGATTGGTCCTCAAATAGTGCTGGCTGCGCCGGTGATATGGGCTGCCGAGTATGACAAAGCCCGTACGGAAGTGCGTGCTGGATGGGCGAGGCAGCCGGTGAACTGGGCGATGGAGTTCGACAGCTCAAGTCTTCTGACTCAGCTCAGGCAGACCACGCTTACCAATGCGGTTGAGGCGGGCGGGGGTGGGGCGCTCAAACCGCGCATTATGTTTCCGAGCAGACAGGACCAGCTGGATGCAGCTGATTCCATTGGCCGGTCGCAGACCGTTGCGCGCAAAAACATCATGGAGGGTTATTTCATGCGTAACTTACTTATTCCCAAGGACGCCGGTCAGGAAGGCGTGGAGAACATGCTCCGTTGGAAGATGGAATACATGCGCGCTGTTACCGGAGGCAGCTACGGGGAGACGTTTTCCTATTTCTTTGCTGAGGCTGATCTTTACGCGGAACTTCGCTTGCGGATGGAGCAAATGGAAAAGTCCGGCGAGCCGCTTCTGATGTCGTATTTTGGCGAAGACGGCGAGCGTTGCTGGCTCGATCTGTCCAAGCTCAAGCCGGGACCGGGTACAACCGATAGTGAAATGGCAAGAATTGTCCAACAATATCGTATTTTCATCCGTCCTGCCGAGGAAACGAACCTTTATGCTGCTTTGGGTAGAATCGCACGTGAAGAAAGGGGGACAAAGTGGGCCGAAACCGAAGTCGCAACCCGGCGCATGATCGGCCAGAAACTCAGCCACATGATGTACAAAGTCGACAGCAGGATTGCGGAAGTGGACTGGCCGGGAGTGAACTTTTTGGGAATGACCTCCGGCAATACGTATGCGCAGAACGTTGTGCGGTCATACCTTGGTGCGAAGGTTAAGGAGAAAATCGACTGGCTTGTGCCGAATCTTCTCGAAGGCAATCTGAAACCAGAGCAATACAGCGAAGCCATCCGCGAATGCGAGAGTATCTTGAGCTCGCTCATCACCGCAGTCGAAGATGGGAAAGCGGATCAATTTTATGCCAAAGCGGCAGAGTTTTTCGGCGGAGACCTATCTTCTGCGCGCAGCCCTGCTACAAATCCGCTTGTTGACCTGATCGGGCTTCCGCCGGTGCAGGAATAGGCCGGTAACGCCTGGGGATTGGAGTTCCTTGCCCAAAAAGCAGCAATCACGGTGATGGATTCTTTTTGAGCTCTCTCTGGGGTATACTGCTCCTCCTATGCGCAGATTCCTCCTGTCCCTCATTCTCCTCTTGCCATTCCTGCTTGCCGGTACTCCTGTCTCTGCGCAGCAGTATCAGATGGGGCTCATTCTTCCCGCCCCCTCCTACGTGCCGGGGTACGGGAGACTTGTGCATGATGATTCCTTCGTCACTGTCTACGACAACACGGGCCAGTACAGCACCTCCACGGCGAAGTACCGCGCGAGGAGGAGGACTCCGTCTCTCTCCTCTGTCCGCAGTGCGATTTCTCCGGCCGGAAAGATGTCCGGTACAATCAGCGGGCAGCAGACCGCCGTCTGCCTCTCACCGTGGGTCCCCTCAACCGCAGCCGGAACTATCCGCTCGGGACGAGGGATAACTATCAGTATCAGAACTCCTACAATCATTACGACTCCTACTGGGAAGATGAGGAGTACGGGGAAGACAACACGTATGAGTGGTATGACTACTGATACCAGCTTGTAGGTAGTAGTTTGTAGCTTGTAGGAAGGTTGTAATTCTTAAGTATGTAGGATTGAAATTTTCTAAGTATTCAAGCCTTAAGCATCTTAAGAACTTTAGAACCTCAGTATTTGGATTTCCTACAAGCTACAACCTACAACCTACCTACTACAAAAAACCGCCGACCCAGGTGAATAGGTGACGATTTTTTGTTTGATGCCACTGGATGAAAGGAAGCAAGCTTCGAGTCAACCGGTGACAGCATCAGTATAGCAAAGTTTACATCTTCTGGCTATCCCTTTCCTCGTTACCAAGGAGTCCATTCCTTGCTATAAGCCTGAATTTTGCACCCTTGGCGCAATCTGTTGCGATAGAGAGAGTAGTTGACAGAAATATCATACTTCTGACTTCTCATTTATCGATCCCCGGGACCGGGTACCTGAGGCAGAACTCTTTCACTTCTTCGTGGAGTTTTGCGATGGCGGATTCGTCGTTCTTCTTCTCTATAGCTCTGAGCATGAAGTCGGCGAGCTTCTCCATTTCCGGTTCCTTCATCCCACGCGTAGTGATGGCGGGGGTTCCCAGGCGGACGCCTGAGGGATCCATAGGTTTGCGGGGATCATCGGCGATCATGTTCTTATTCAGGGTGATGCCGATGCTGTCGAAGAGGTGTTCCACTTCTTTACCGCTCATGTTCCACGACGTGATGCAGTCGATGAGCATCATGTGGTTATCCGTCCCGTTGGTGATGAGCTTGACTCCGTGATCCATGAAGTACTGGGCCATGTGCTTGGCATTTTTGATGATCTGGTGCGCGTACACCTTGAACTCAGGTTTCATCGCTTCACCGAATGCCACCGTCCCGTGTGAGGATCATCCCTCCCCGCGGGCCGCGGAGCGTCTTGTGGGTGGTGGTGAGGCAGAGGTCAAATCCGTCATCAAAGGGGTTCCTCAGCGCGCCGCCCGCAATAAGCCCGGCGATGTGCGCCATGTCCATGATGCTCACCGCTCCCACTTCTTTCGCGATGGCCTGCATCTTCGCGTAGTTGAGTTCCCGCGGGTACGCGGAGAAGCCGCCCATGAGTACCTTGGGCTTCTCCCTCCGGGCGATTTCGCGCATTTCGTCGTAGTCGATTTCTCCCGTTTCCACATCCTTCATCTTGTACCGCACGAACTTGAAGATCTTCGTGATGTAGGTGACGGGGTGCCCGTGCGTGAGGTGTCCGCCGTGCGAGAGATCCATTCCCATGATCGTGTCCCCCGGTTCCATGAGGGCAAAGTACGTGGCGATGTTCGCCGGTGCGCCGGCATGCGGCTGCACGTTTGCATGGCCTGCTTTAAAGAGCTTCTTCGCCCTTTCAATGGCAAGACTCTCCACGATGTCCGTGAACTGCTGCCCGCCGTAGTAGCGCTTGGAGGGGTACCCTTCTGAGTACTTGTTGTTGAACACCGTTCCCATTGTCTCCAGCACGGCACAGGAGATGTAGTTCTCCGATGCGATGAGTTCCACTCCTTCTCTCTGTCTCTGCATTTCACCCATGAGTGCGTTGTACACATCCGGATCGGCGGCCTGGAGTGCGGTGTAGATCGGCATGGCGGGAGGGGGGAGAGAGGTAGAACGGGGAAGAGGCTTCCGCGTGGAGCCTCGTGCAGCAGTCACTGTGGGCGTGCTCGTCATATTTGCACTTCCAGAGTAGCACAGAGAATGAGCCTGCATAGACCCGCTGAACACAATGATTGCACTTACGATCAATCGACGTGGCAAGTTTTGAACAACCTGGCGGTGGGATTCCTCTTATTTTGTTGCCTCCACAAGTCCGCGGGCAGTCACGACGGCATCCACCGGTTCATCATGCGCATCCATGGGCACGGTATCGACCAGCTGGCATTCCAGGGAGACTCCGATGAAGCGTATGCCCGGGTGCTCCTTTCTCTGCTTCCGTATCCACCGGTCGTACCCTCCATTTCCACGTCCCATGCGGTTCCCCTTCCTGTCAAAGGCCCGGCCCGGGACAAGAACAATGTCAGGCTTCTCTACGAGTTCCGGTGCGTGCTTCTGCGGTTCCATAACGCCGAGCATTCCTTTGCGGACGTGCTCGTGGTTTTCAAATTTTCTGAAGACGAGTGTGCCGTTCTCGAAGCATGGGAGGTACACGCGGTCCCTGCGGTGCAGGAGTTCTTCCAACAGTGGCCGGATATCCGCTTCTGAATTCATGGGGTAGTAGGCACACACCAGCGATCCTGCGGGGATGTGGGGGAGGAGCTGGTGGCAGAGCGAGCGGCTCTCTGCGTCTTTCTCCCGTACGGAGAGGTGCGTTAAACGCTCCTCAATAGAGTGGCGTAGAAATGATTTTTCGTCTGATGCGTGCATAGTGCTAAAAGATTTCTGCTGCGGCTTCTGCGAGGTTCACCGTGTGCTCTTCCGTGCCGTTCTCTTCGTCATTCTGCCCCTGATCCAGAACACATTCCACGCGAAGGTGCCGCTTGAACAGGCGCTCCATCACTTCTTCCACTGTATGGCTCGCTTCAGCTTTTGCGACTGTATCCCGGTGGAATGACGAGGAGAACGCAATCGTCACCTTCGTACCCATGACGGCTGCCAGGCGCCCGTTCTTCAATGACATTTTCACCGATGGAGGATGCGTATCGTCCACGATGTCTCCCCATACTTCCTGCATATTTTCGAGCGAGACTTCCCGTGCTTCCACAATGGCATCGGGCTTGACGGTTTCCTCTGGTTCTGCGGCAGAGGGGGTCTCTTCTTTCTTCTCTTCTTCTGCGCTCTCTCCTTTCTTCTTCTCCGCTTTCTTCTTCTCTTTCTCCGTGGGTTTCTTCGCGCTCGTCTCTTCTTTCTTCTTCTTCTCCTCTACGGCAAAGAGCTCTTCATCCTGTTCCGCCTTCTCGTCGCGGTTGCAGATGGAAAGCAGAGCTGATTCAAGCACGAGGGCCGGCACGGGGGAAATGCGCAAATCGCGCAATGCGTCGAGCAGGATATCCAGCACCTTCACAATCTCTTTTATCGGTTTCTTATTCTCCACCGCCTCATGCAGGCGTTTGCGGATAACGGCGAGCAGCAGCCTGAGAAAATTCTCCGTTGGGACACCGTTCTCCTCCAATTTGCTCACAGTTTGCAGCAGTGCTTCCGTGTCTTTTTTCAGGAGAGCCGCAAAAACTTCATCGATGTATTCGTGCCCCACGCCGCCAATGCGCTCCTGCACTTCGGCGAGGGAGATTTTCTTCAGCGAACGCATCTGGTCCAGCAGAGAGATGGCATCGCGCAGACCGCCTTCCACGTGGTGTGCGATGGACCGCAGCGCATCACGATCGATGGCGATGCCTTCCTGATCCGCAATGAACTGGAGCCGCTGGATAATGTCCTCTTCCCGAATGGCACGGAAGGGGAAGCACTGACAGCGCGATTGGATGGTGCTGGGGATTTTGTTGAGCTCGGTTGTTGCCAGAATGAAGAACGCGTACGGAGGAGGTTCCTCCAATGTTTTCAGCAGCGCGTTGAATGCTTCCTTTGTGAGCATGTGCACCTCATCGATGATGTACACCTTCGCACTCGCAACCACCGGAGAGAACTGGATTTTCTCCACCAGGCTGCGGATATCATCAATTCCGCGGTTACTCGCGGCATCGATTTCAAGCAGATCGACGATGCTGCCTTCCTCCACACCCCTGACAATCTGCTTCTGCAGCGTTTCATCCTCTACACCTTTGATCATCAGGATTTTTGCCAGAATGCGGGCAACCGATGTTTTGCCCGTTCCCCGGCTTCCTGCGAAGAGGTAGGCATGTGCAAGTTTGTCCTGCTCAGCCGCCTGTTGCAGGGTTGTGACGATGTGATCTTGTCCGACAACATCATTGAAGCTCTGAGGCCGGTACTTCCTATACAGTGCCATGAAGGGAGCATAGCATACCCTGCCTGAAATTCTCGTGCATGTGGTATTCCAGCTCTTTTTCCTTTGCGGCGAGAGCGGCGAACTGTCATCATAGCTTCATGAAACGCGCGCTTCTCCTCACGAGTTTTCTTCTTTTGGCAGCCTGTTCCCGCG
>Ga0076334_188_pt1 | contig 12478 bp, 14 predicted proteins | sample RifGroA2_FD_68031 | JGI IMG/M metagenome (GOLD analysis project Ga0076334, IMG submission 68031) | Peregrinibacteria bacterium GW2011_GWA2_54_9 | reverse complement strand
GTCCATGATGTTCATGACGTGCTGTGCAGATGCGAGCCTGCGGATGCCCGGGTTCCTGCTTGGGCACAGAGAGATGATGTCGGGTTGGTGCCTGCTCCGAGAGAGTGCATCTGCGATGGCGTGGCCGCGCGCGCTGCTGGTGATGAGGAGAATCTTCATGGGGAGAACGTAGCATACCTTATCCTCTCACGGCTACTGCGCTGGTGGAGGTTCTGAAGGAAAGGGCGGCAGTGCATCCTTTCTTTTTTTAGGAGTGGTGCCGAAAAAGAGGCATCCGGCGGCGACAAGAATGAAGAGGAGGTGATTTGCGGTATTCACTTCGGCAAAGCCGAAGAGATCGCCGGAACGAATAAGGCCGATGGCTGCTACAAGAGCGTACACACTGCCAAGGACAGTCAGCAGGAAGGGGAAACCTCTCCCGGTACCGGCGATGACTGCGAGAATACCTGTTGTGATGTAAAAGATATTGAGTGCGTCGCTGACACGAAAGTAGAGGAGAGTGCTCCCCGTGAAGAACCCTGCAACTCCGATGGTAATCAGAGTCCAGCCGGTATATCTGCTGAATAAGGGAATATTCATGGCAGAGAAGGGAGACGAAAACGGCTGCATGATATCATGCAGCGTTCCAGGTGCATACCGAGGAACGAGTACTGTCCTATACCAATGTCATCATTTTGTACCCTTCTCCCTCTTCGTCCGTGCCCTCACTGGAGTAGGTATCGCGTGTTCTGTTCCGTCCACAGCCGAGGGAATGGAGCAAGTGTGGGGTGACTTCCGGCGTGGGGTATTTTTTAGTGAAGCAGCCGTCACTGAATTGTTTGATGTTTCTGTTTCCTACCCGGACTGCAGTACGAATGGCGTCGATGGTGTTGTAGAAGAGGCCGTCGGCTCCGATGTACTTCCGGATTTCCTCGATGCTCTGGTTCGCCGCTATGAGTTCCTCTGTTGTCGGGAGGTCTATACCGTAGGGGTCCGGAGAGATGATGGGTGGTGATGCGGAGGCGAAGTACACCTTCTTCGCTCCTGCTTCGCGGCAGATTTCCACTATTTTCTTGCTGGTGTTTCCCCGGACGATGGAGTCGTCGACGAGGAGAACCCGGTTATTCCGGAATTCGAGCGTAATGGGGTGCAGTTTGAATTGGAGGCTCCGCTTGCGGAGCTGCTGGCCTGGCATGATGAACGTGCGGCCGATGTAGCGGTTCTTTACAAAGCCTTCCCGGTAGCGGATTTTCAGCCTGTCGGCGAGTCCCGCTGCCATGGGACGGCCCGTATCCGGAACGGGGATGACAGAGTCGATCTTGATGCCTGATTTCTTGATTTGTTCGGCCAGCGCCTCACCCATGCGGAGACGGGCCTTGTAGACGCTCACGCCATCCAGAATGGAATCTGGTGCTGCAAGGTAGACCCACTCAAAAATGCAGGGGCTGAGTTTGCTCTTCTGACATTGGCAGGAGTGGAGGCGGTTCTTATGGTCAATGAATACAGCCTCTCCCGGTTCGATGTCCCGGACGAATTCGAAGTCCAGTGCCCTGAATGCCGTGTTCTCCGAAGCGATAATGTACTCCTCCTTCATGCCATATTTGCGTTTCCCGAGCTGAAGCGGCCGGATACCATACGGGTCACGGAATCCGACAATCCCGTGGCCGCCAATGAGTGCGACGGCGGAGTATGCGCCGGTGCACTTGCGAAACACCGTACGGACTGCTTTGAACACGTGTTCCGGAGTGAGCTTCTGCGGTTTGGTATTGCGGAGTGCGACTGAGAACATGTTGAGGAGCACTTCTGAGTCGGAATTGGTATTGAGGTGGCGGTAGTCTTTCTCAAGCAGTTCTTTTGCGAGTGCCGCGGCGTTCGTGAGGTTTCCGTTGTGCGCGAGTGCGATGCCGAAGGGGGTATTCACGAAGAATGGTTGTGCTTCGAATTCGCTGGAACATCCGGCAGTGGGGTAGCGCACGTGCCCGATGCCCATAGGACCGCGCAGTCTTGCGAGGGATTTGATATGGAAGACATCACGCACCATGCCGTTCGCTTTCTTGAGGTGAAACTGGTTGTTGTACGTCATGATGCCGGCGGCATCCTGCCCCCGGTGCTGGAGTAGTATGAGACCGTCGTAGAGGTCCTGAATGACGTCCTGGAAGCCGGAAACTGCAATAATCCCGCACATGCTACGGTTGGGCAGGTGAGTGATGCACGCTAAAATACGCCAAGAGGGTGCGTGAGGCAGCCGTCTTGTCCGTATCATGACTGTTCATGGAAGCATTGTAGAGATGTCTTGCTGAAACGCAAGCTACGCCGCTTCAAGTTGCCGTTCTTTTGCACGCACACAATTCTGCAGGAGGCTTGCCACGGTCATGGGTCCCACACCGCCGGGCACCGGGCTGATGGCGGAAACTTTCTCTTTCAGCGCATCGAAATCTGTGTCTCCTCTGAGTCCGTCTTTCGTGCGGGTAATGCCGATATCTACGACGACAGCGCCTTCCTTCACCATGTCTGCCGTGATGAGGCCGGGTTTTCCGACCGCAACAGCGAGGATATCTGCTTCACGCGTATGCCTCGCGAGGTTTTTGGTGTAGATGTGGCACGTCGTGACAGTCGCATTTCTATTCAGCAGCATGATGCTGAGCGGTTTTCCGACCGTGTTGCTGTGACCGACGACGACAGCGTCTTTCCCCTCAATCTGAATGTGGTAATGGTCCAGCAACGCGATCACTCCCGACGGTGTAGCCGGAGGAAGGTGCTCGAACTCCGTGGAGAGGAACATCTTGCCGAGGTTGTAGGCGCAGAACCCGTCTATGTCTTTCTTGGGGTCGATCTGCCGGATGATTTGGGGAACATGCTTCTGCAGGTGCTCCGGCAGCGGAAGCTGCACGAGGAATCCTGTAACGTCGGCATCAGCGTTTAGATCATCAATCAGTGTCATCAGCACAGGAAGATCTGTGTCCGCCGGGAGATGTTTGTGCTCGCTGCGCATCCCGATACTCTCACAGCTCCTCAGTTTCTGGCTTTCCGGCCGTCGAGGAGGGTGAAGGACATGGTTGTAGTATAGAGGAAACTGAGGAAACAGACGAAACAGAAGAGTAAGAGGAGATCCATTCTCCCATTCTTTCTGCTGTATCTTTCATCTGTTTCCTCTTCTTCCTCTGTTTCTTCTGAATCCTCATCAAGGTTCTACAGCTTCGCAATACTCTCCCGTGAAATAGGCCCGAAGTGCTCCTGTACTTTTTGCCAGACGATGTCTGCCACTGCGTCTTTGTCGGCGGATGTGTCGATGAAGATGGTTGTGGGTTCTTCTACGGTGCGGTACCCCTCGTAGATGTGCTTCTGGAAGAGTGCATTTTCATACTGGTCGGTACTCTCTCTCTTCCCGATCCGGTCGAGGCAGACTGCGAGAGGGGGAAGTGTGATGATCGTGAAATCAGGAGTGGGGAACGTACGATTGAGGTCTCTGAGCCACTCTTCGTCCAGCCCGAGCGCTTTCCCGTAGATGAACGTAGAGAGGGCATACCGGTCGGAAATGACGATTTTGCCTTCTCTCAGGGCCGGTTCAATGACATCCCGGACGTGCTGCGCCCGGTCTGCCGTGAAGAGCAGCTGCATGGCATCTGCCGGCGGCATGGCCTCGGAACGCAGCAGGGCGCGGATTTCGCGTCCAATAAGCCCATCCGTCGGTTCCGAGGTGAGGAGGACATCGTGGCCCTCCGCACGCAGGCGATCGGCCAGCATTTGGCTCTGGCGAGTGGTCCCGCCGCCATCCGGGCCTTCGAAGACAATGAAGCTGCCAGCCATATTGGGTTCAAATCCTACAGGAAAAATGGTATAATCTCGAGATACTTTATACCTAAACAATGATTGGAGCTCTCCAAGTCATCTGGCTGCTTCCTGGCCTCTTCCTGGGTTCATTCCTCCCGTGGTACTTCTTTGAGGAACCGAAGCACATCGTGAAGACGTACATGCTGTATGCCAGGGCTTTCCATGAAATCGTCTCGATCAAGTTCCTGCTCCTCACGCTCATCAGCCCCTGGAAGAGCATCCGGGACGAGTACCCTTCCGGCGGGTTTAACCTCGGGGAGTTTGCCCAGTCACTCACGCTCAACATCACTTCCAGAGTGATCGGTTTCCTGTTCCGCATCGTGACGCTGGCGATAGGGCTTGCCATGCAGGTTGCTCTCTTCGTCGGTTTTTTGGCGTACATCATTCTCTGGTTCTTCTACCCCGGGATACTCATCGCCGGGATTGCATATCTCACGAGCACAAGTCTCTAAATGCCCTCTCTCCGTTTCGATCTCTGGCCCACACGCGCCTTTGCTGCGCTCGCGCTGAAGAACATGTTCTTGAGCCCGGTCTCGCTACTGGTCTACGTGCTGGCTCTGGCGCCTTTCTGGCTCAGATCCACCGCGACCGGGGACTATATTGTCGTCGCGTTCATCACTGCGTTGCTGTTCTTCGGGCTGTACGTGGTGAACCTCTTCATCCGGCGGAAGCTCGAGCATGACGAGGAACCCGTGATCTCAAAGAACAACCTTGGGTGCTATATCACGTTTGCCGTGGTGCGGCGTTTGCGGAACCGGGGCAATGTCACGCTTCCGAAGCTGCTCCTTGCGGCGTCGGGGACGAGGAGGGGTCTCTTCATCCTGCGCCAGCTCGGGAAGGAGCAGAAGGAGTTCCTGCAGCGTTGCATGGAGGGGGTTTCAAAGCGGGATGACGTGCTCCTCTTCATTGGTGAAGCAGTGGAATGTGCGAAGGAACTGGGGGAGAAACGCGTGGATTCCAATGCCATCCTGTTCGCGTTCTTTAAGCGGGGGGGAGTGTTCAAAGAGTTCCTGAACGAGTGCGACGTGTCGCTGGATGACGTGCGCACCATTCTGAAGTGGGAGGGATTCCACGAGAAAATCTCGCAGAGGGAATGGCTGTTCCATCCCCACCGCCTCGTGCGTTCCCTCGGGACCATCGGGCGCTCATGGGTCCAGGGGTACACCAACGATCTCGACATGATCACCCGGGACGTCAGCGGTTACGTGGTGTGGGAAGGGGAGCACCGCGGCGTGCTTGTGCACGAGAAGGAGATAGAGATTGCGGTGCAGGTGCTCTCGCGTGCGAGCCAGCGCAACATGCTCGTGGTGGGTTCCGTAGGGGCTGGCAAGCGGACGCTTGTGCAGAATGTGGGGTATTTGCTGCGCAAGCAGGAGCTGGAGAAGGGCCTCCCGCTCACACGGCAGCTCGTCCTTAAGACGGAGGAACTCATGTCCGGGTTCAGCAAGCCGGACGAGGTGCTGCTCCGTGCGCTGAAGAAGGGCGAGAAAGCGGGGAAAGTGCTCCTCATCATTGAGAACATTGCGCTCATCCTGCGGTCGAAGGATACGAATCTGCGCAATGTTTTCACGAAGTTCCTCGAATCAAACAAGGTTTCCATGTTCGCCATCGCCGTTGGGGAGGATTACCACAACTTCGTGAAGACGGATCCGGTGCTCGATGGTCTGTTTGAGAAGGTGTACCTCAGCGACACAACGGATGATGAGACAATAGCTGTGCTCATGATGCGGTACTTTGAGCTGGAGAGGAAGTACAAGGTGCATGTGACATACCGCGCGTTCAAGTCGCTCATGGCGCTCTCCAAGCGGTTCATTGGGAAAGGAGCGATGCCGGGCAAGGCGAGGGCAGTGCTGGATGACGCAGTGATTGCCGCGCGCGACGATCACAGGAAGTACGTGGGAGATGGGCACATCCGCAGGGCGGTTTCGCTGAAGGCACACATGGATGTGACCGAAATTTCCGGTGACGAGAAGCAGAAGCTCCTGCGCCTGGAAGACGCACTCAAATCAAACATCATGGGGCAGGATAAATCCGTGGAGTCGCTCGTGAGCACACTCAAGCGCGCCCGGCTCGACATCAACGCAGGCAAGCGTCCGCTCGGCACGTTCCTCTTCCTCGGGCCGACGGGTGTGGGGAAGACGCACACGGCCAAGGTGCTTGCGCGCGAGTACTTCGGGAGCACCGATGCGCTCATTCGCCTGGACATGAACGAGTACAGCAACGAGGATTCGGTGTTCGGCGTCATCGGTGATCCGAATCCCAGCGAGAAGTCGGAGGGGTTCCTCACCAAGCAGGTGCAGGACAGGCCGTTCGCTCTCATCCTGCTCGATGAGATCGAGAAAGCGCACCAGAAGGTGCTCATTTCATCAAGAGCAACCAGGGCAAGACCAAGGAAGAATTTAAGACGGCGCTCATGGATACCATTCTCAAGGAGAAGATCTTCTCACCGGAGTTCGTGAACCGCTTCGACGAAATCATCCTCTACTACCCGCTCTCCATCCAGGAAGCAATCAAAGTTGCGCTCATCATGCTCCAGGACATCGTGAAGGAGATCGAGGAGAAGAAGGGATATATCGTGAGAGTGGAGGAGGATGTGGTGGTGGAAATCGTGAAGGAGGGGTACTCCATAGAGTTTGGAGCGCGGGAGATGCGCCGCGTCATCCTCGACATGATCGAGAACTTCCTCGCGGAGTACCTGCTGAGGAACGAGGTGAAACGGGGAGATCAGATTCTCATCCGGCGCCAGGATGTGGTCTCAGACGAGCCAAAAACCGATAGTAGGTTGTAGCTGGTAGTTTGTAGCTTGTAGCTAGGTACAAAACCAAAACTACAAGCTACTCACTACAAGCTACAAACTATTCTGAGGGCACACATCCGCAGCCGCATTCATTACTGAAGGCGGTCTGGTTGTCCCGGCAGTAGAAGTCGATGGTGGAGCAGGCGCCCGGGTCATCGGAGACGTACACTACGCCGTCAGCATTCTTGTCCGGACATGCAGATGCGGTATCGCTCACTGCCGTAAATGGCATGTCTGCTTCCAGGTTCACGGAATCCACGCTGTGGCTCTGGAGTCCGAAGGCGGAGAGCGTGACGAGCGAGTCCTCTATCCGCAGGATGCGCTCGACGTTCTTGCCGTAGAAGTAGCTGCCGGCCATGAGGTAATCCTGCTGATTGTAGTGGCTGATGGTGCCCTTGAGGGTGAATCCGGTTTCCAGATTGAGGTTGAACACGTACGCGCCCTGGAAGACGGGCTCTCCCCATGCATTGCTCTCCGGGTTACTTTTCTCTTCCTGGCTGATCTTGTGGACCTGCACGGGGAAGGCAAGCAGCTGCCGTTCTTTATCAAACAGGAGTGCTTTGTGGTTGTGGAGGAGGGGGCTCTCTGTGCCGCGGTCACCGATGCCGAACTTGTGGAGTTCGATGGGGTTCTCCGGGTCGGTAACGTCAAACACGGCCATCTTCATTCCCTGGTACCAGGCGAAGTCTCCCTCTTTGGATTCCACCGCTTCCTTCCCGAATCCGATGATGTGGTTCTCGTCGTACGGGTGGAGGTAATCACTGTACCCGGGGATCTTTAACTTCCCGAGGATCTTCGGGTTCGTGGGGTCGGTGAGATCTATGGCGAAGAAGGGGTCAATTTTCTTGAAGGTGACGAGGTACGCGCGCTTGCCCATGAACCGCACGGAGTAGATGGTCTCGCCCGGGGCAATGCCTTCTATCTTCCCGACCTGCTCGAGGTTCATGTTGAGGACGTAGAGGTTATTGGTAGAGGGGGCCACGGAACTCCATGCATCCCCTTTGGTCGTGGCAATGCGGAAGTACCCCTCGGATTCATCCATGGAAAACTGGTTGAGGACACGGCCGGGAACAGATCCCTGCGCCTTCATTTCGATGCCGTTCTCCGTGAGGGCGAAACGGAAGATGCTCGTTTTCTCTTCGCTCGTTCCCTGCGGTCCGTTCCATCGGTAATTCCACTGCGTGGCGGCGATGTAGAGGTTCTGGAGCGACGAGTAGACATTCTCTGCGCTCCCGAGGACTACTTCCCGCTTCACTTCACCCTCCGGGTTAGCCGTCGGGATGACGGCGACAATGAGGTACTGCGGCTGCGGGATGTGGGGCAGGATCACGACGTCCCCGCAGCGGGCCACGGGCTGCTCTGCATCGCTTTCGGATGAATCACTGAACTTGGGGAGCAGATCATCCTCCAGCGGTACGGGAATGGGCGAGGGCACGTGCCAGCGCACGTTCTCATTCATCACCAGGTACAGCTTGTCTCCGATCTTGCGGGTGGAGACGATGTTCCCGTCGAAGGCGACGGTGCGTTCCAGCGTCGGCTTGCTCTTGTCTGAGACGTTGTAAATGCGTACTTCTGTCTGGTTGCCTCCGTAGAACGGCTCGGGGGCGATCATCTTCTGGAGCATGCCGGGGATGAAGCCGGCCGCCGGCCGTTCGTACGTACGCCACGTGTTCCCGAGCAGCACCAGGCGGTCTCCGTCGATGTAGAGCTCGCTCGGCTGGAATGCATCATTCTGCAGCGAGAGGGTGCTCAAGAGTTTCATGGAGTCTGCCGGGCGGGCCTGGGCGATGCGTATCTGCCCCTCCAGAACGGCATACACGTATGTGCCATCCGTCTTCACGATATCCGCCTCATCCACGCCGCTCACCTGCACGTTCGTCTGGGAGTAGTCGCCATCACTTGTATTGGTATCCATCGCCATCTCCTGGGCGACGCCGCTCTTCGCGCGCATCGGTGCCATGCCAAGACCCATGCCGAGCGGGGCGGCGACTGCTCCATCCATCATGGAGTATCCGCCTCCGTATCCTCTGCTTGCTTCTTCCGTGAATGCTTTGAGATCCGCGCAGGAGCTTGCTCGCTGTGGGGAATCGGATGCCATGTTCACCATGACTTCGGGGTACTTCACATTCAGGTACCCCTTGCTGGGCTCATCTGTCTTCTCCTCCTTCAGCCGCCACATCATCTCCGCCATCTCGCCGCGGTTCACCTGCTGGTCCAGTTTCTCTATGGAGAGGGGAATGGCTTTGGAACTCTCCAGTGCGCGCACGAAAGGTTCGTACCAGTCCGGCGAGTACTCTTCGATGCTCTGGCCGTAGGCGCGATCGTCGCCGGAAACTTCTACTCCGCGGCTCTCGAGGATGATCTTGAGGAATTCTGCGCGGTTGATGTCTGCCGTCGGCTTGTACGTTCCGTCTTCGTATCCCTCCACCACTCCTTCTTCCTGAAGGAATTGAATGGCTTCGGAGTAGGGGGTGAACCCCGGGCGCACATCGTTGAAACCGAGTGCGGGGGCCGGAAACGTGCTCAGAACTATCGCGCAGAGGCAGAGACGTGCAGTCGTGCGGAGAGATTGCATGGTGGATGAGAGGAAAGGGTAGAGAAAGACTACCAGAATAGGGGCAGTCTCCAAGGGGTAAGACGAGAGGGGAGGGGAGTTCTTACGGAGGGGTGCCCAAAGATTGAGCAAAATATTTGTTCAATAGAACAACCGCCCTGCGTAAGTGGCAGGGCGGTCGTCGTTTCTTGTGGCCGGCTACCTCTCGGTGCCGGCACTCGCGGGCGGTGGCTCCCGGGTGGTGCGGTTGCACTGTGTGCTCAGGCTGAGCGCAAGCAACACGGCACCGGTGAGGAGGAGGAGCCCGGCGAATGCGAGCCCCCAGAGAGAGTTCTTCTTTTCCATGGTTACCTCTCTTCGATGGGTGGTTGCTCCGGCGGAGCAGGTGCTCCGCGGGGGCTGAGCTGTGACCAGAGGATCAGGGCGATGACCGCGATGAGGAGTGCGGTAAGCCCATAGCGGATCCAATCCGCTATGCCCCGTTTCTCCTCGGAACCAGCATTGCCCCGTTCAACCGGTGCGTACATTGGATGTGTCTCCTCAATGTACGAGTTCGTAAAGTGTGAAAGAAACGACACTGCAGAGCAGTGTAGTTAGCATATACATTTATTGAATAAAGTCAAAATATGTCAATAGATTGACCAGCCCTCGTTCGCTGTGTGCGAACTTCGGCCGGCAGGATCAGCCAGAGTCGTTTTCTGTGGGTGTTATGGGCCTGAAACCTCTGGATATCTCCAATCTAAAAGCAGGTTGTCGTGTTGACATCCCACATGACTGGTTTACTGTGAAACACTTTCTTTCACTCCCATGCTCAAGCAGTTCCTCTACGCCGTTGAGCGGTTCTACGCGAGCCGCTACCGCACCTACACACACATGCTCCATCCTTATTACCGCAAGGCTCCGTACCAGATGTACGGCCGCATTCCGGATAACCAGTTCAACTCTCCGTACGGCACCTTTGCCTCCGAAGTCATCCGCCCGGACAAGTACTACGAAAGTCTCTCAGAGAGTTGATTCGCAGCCGGAAGAAGATTAGCTTCCCATGATGCCAGGTATCTCCGGATGCCTGGATTACCGAGCGGGTCCCCATCTGTTTTCCCCTGTTTTCCCCGGGGGCCCGCTCACCTTTTTCTGTGCAGAAAATTAGCCTTCAATTCGTTGACTGAGAAAGAGGGAGAGTATGTAATTTTCTCACGGCAAAGGCTTCATTTCTCTTTTTTGTCCCGGACCGGCTCCCCGAGTTTTGTGTGCATCGGACCGCTTCGAAGGGGAGCCGGTCCACCTCTTGTCGCTCCTGGGCTTTCCCGGGAGATTCCATAGCCGGCCTCTGCTCTATGACCTTCGTAGAACAGGGGCCGGCACATTTTAAGTGTCCGAGAGGCGGTAATTGACGAGATAGACAGATGATTGTACTTTTCTGCGGGCGAGTGGTTTGGCCACCGCTCGTTCCTCCGGCTGGTCCCCGAGCCATGTTTCATGTATCGGGGGCCAGCGTTTTTTTGGAGAAGGGAACATATCCACCTTTGTCCGGCGACAAAGGTGGAACCAAAACGCCTGGCGCGCCAAAGCTCCTCCACTCGGCCCTGTGCCTCCTCATCGGCTCCTGCAAGGATTCGGAGCCGATTCGTCGGCGTTCTGCCATTCGGCAGGGCCTTCCCCTTCACCCCCCGTGGCGCGCCATCCTTCCATGAGAGGCAATTTGGAGGTCCCTTGAGATATTGACAAATAATATAAATATTATAAAATATTAACCCCATTTCTCCCATGTTCCTCGTAACTCTCCATCATTGGGATGTAAAGCGGCTGCTCGCTTGCCTTTCAGTTTTCCTGCTCGTCTTCACCGCGAGCGTGCAAGCACATGCCGCAACGCAGTGGCGGAGGTACGAAGATCCGGAGACCGGGCTTTCCGTGCGCTTCCCCTCGTACTGGGGGGCGGATCCCCGTGAGAAGGAATATGATCCTGAGCTCATTGTCACATTCCTCGCACCCGTGACGGGCGAGTGGACAAACAAGGAGCAGCCGGCAACGGTGGAACTGCGTGCAGTGAAGACCGAATCGTCGGAACTCGCGGATGTCCGCGGGCTCGCTGACGGATTCCAGCGCTACTACCTGGACCGTCCGCACATGTACCGCGTGTTCCAGCGTGATGATGTAGAAGTGAACAGCAGGCCTGCCGTGGAGTTTCGCTACACCATGCTCGCGGGACATGGTGCAGTCCCTCATCCGCGTGCACGACGGTGATACTCTCACGCCAACCGACAATCTTCTGTCCCTTGGAGGGGAGCTCTCGGACTGGGCGGAGCCTCGCACGCGCAGCGCGATTCCCGATCATGAGCTCCCGCGCGTGTACTACATGGAAGGTGGCATGACGGTGCGCTACCCCGAGGAGTGGATTGCCGAACCTCTGTATGAGAACCTCTTCTCCGAGTCGGCCACTCTCACGGCTGACGAGAAGAATGCCCTCCCCTTCGTCGTGACTGTCACTGATCTCTACGACGTGTTCATTGCGAACGCGGAAGTCTTTCCCGACCGCGAGAAACTCGTGGAGAAAGGAGACGACTTCTGGCTGCAGACCGTCGTCGATGCGCAGATTGCGCACTTCACGGAGCGCGTGCCGGAGTTTGAACTCCTGAAGAACACGGAGATGACAGTGGACGGCAGGCCTGCGATATTCCTGGAGTACAGGGGAAAGAACGGTACCGGAGAGCGGCAGACCCGCAGCGAAGTGCTCACGGTGGACCGCCGCGTCCTCTATTCCTTCCTGTACATTCCGGGGACGGAGGCAACAAGGATGTTTGAGAAGATGGTGGAGAGCGTGGTGCTGCCATAAAAAGGTGTCATGGTGAGCACGGTCGAACCATGACATCCCTCGACTGTGCTCGGGATGACATGGTTGTATTGATCGAGATGACACAAAACTACGACAAAGGGTGACACCGCCTATTCCCGGTACTACACTTCTCCACCGGTCATTCTTTCCGCAGTCACTCAAGTTCAAGCAAAGGGAGTGTGCCATGAACGGTTTTGCTGTGCTGGTTGCTGAGCAGCCAAAGCTGTCGTTAGCTGACTGGCCGAAGATTCTGTTCCCATTGGTCATGATGGCTCTCATGGTCTACTTTGCCAGCCATCTCGCGAGGGCCTGGTACGAGACCATCCGCCTGCGTCTGTGGCGGAGCCCCCACATGAACCAACTTGTGAGCTCCACGGTGCTGTGGGTGTTCTTCGCTGCTATGGGTATGTTCTACCTTGTGCAATGCGTCGCCGCCCAGCACTGACCGGATCAACCTTCGTGTCACCCTTCGACAAGCTCAGGGTGA
>Ga0076334_164_pt1 | contig 12794 bp, 7 predicted proteins | sample RifGroA2_FD_68031 | JGI IMG/M metagenome (GOLD analysis project Ga0076334, IMG submission 68031) | Peregrinibacteria bacterium GW2011_GWA2_54_9 | reverse complement strand
GAAAGATGAACCCATCCGCCGCCCCTCCATTCCGGAGTCATTCAATGTGCTTGTGAAGGAATTGCAGGCATTGGGTCTGAAGGTGGATCTTCTGAAGTTTAAGGATGATGTTGTTGCCGAGGAGCGTGTAACTGTTGAGGAGGAGGAAGTAGAGGAAGTGGAACTTGCTTCCCGTGTGAAGGCGGAAGAGGAGGCGGAAGAAATAGTGCCACCGGAGGACAAAATAGCCGAAATGGGTGAAATAGGTGCAGAGAGTGCCGAGGAGGTACAGGGAGGCATAGAGGGGGGAAAACGGGTGGGGGCTTCCGGAGCTACGGCGAAAGAGGAGATGGCGGAATCCGTAAGTGAAGATGCCATGGAAGCAGCCTAATGAGCGTTTAGCGATTAGCGTATAGCGGTTAGCAGCGAGTAGGACGGACTACCCGCTAGCAGCTATACGCCATGCGCTAATTACTGGCATCCCGCGTGCGATCACTTTATGATACTTGTGCAATTTCCGTCGTTGTTATGAAATCTGTGAATAGGGTCACTCTGCTTGGAAACGTCACGCGGGATCCTGAACTCAAGAGCACAACAGGTGGTCAGACCGTTGCGACATTCGGTCTTGCGACCAACAGGGTTTGGCGTGGTAGCGAGGGGGAGAAAAAGAGCCTGCCTGAGTACCACAATCTTGTGGCATGGGGGGGTTTGGCAGAGTTTACAGGGCAGTATATACGCAAGGGGAAGCCGCTTTTCGTTGAGGGGTATTTAAAGACGCGGAGTTGGGATAGTGGCTAAGGGGCGAAAATCTTCCGTACCGAAATCGTGGTGGAGAACATCATTCTCCTGGGCCCCAAAAGTGATCTTGAAGGGGATCCAGTTGCGTCGGGCGATGTGCCGCAGGGAAGCGATGCATCAGCGCCTTCTGAGGACGCGTCTGAGTCGTAGAAAAAAAGTCGGCAATTTTACTGTGGGGTGCCTTTTTCCTCTTGATTCCTGAGAGAGTCTCATTACAATCTGTAGGCTCTATGTGTTCTCGTGCCCACCCGCAGGAATCGAATTTCTCCTAATTAGGGAGAAAGGAACCGGATTCTGCGGGTGTGCGTGAGCCACCCGCTTTTTTATGAAAGTATATTGCAATTTTTTTTCACGGTTGCCGTGTGAGCATGTCCTGCCCGCTCGGTGACACGTGAACAGTTAATCACGCAGCCGTGCGCAAGCACGTACTGTGTGGTAGGAAGCCCCGAAGCACATGCTTTGCATGACTTCAGGGCAAGAAAAAACGTTACTCATACGCATTACATGGATGCCTCGACTCTGTACTCCGAAGAAGGACGTGGCCAGCTGCGATAAGCCTCGGTAAGCCGCTAGGCAGGCGCTATAGCCGGGGATTTCCGAATGAGGAAACTCCATCTCCGTTATGGGAGATGACCCTGAACCGTAAGGTACAGGGAGGTTACTCTGACAACTGAAACATCTCAGTAGCAGAGGAAAAGAAATCAATAGAGATTCCCAAAGTAGTGGCGAGCGAAATGGGAACAGGCCAAACCCCACTGTTTTATTGGTGGGGGGTTGTAGGGCCCCAATATCCGATTGTTTCTGCATAGACGAACGACCCTGGAACGGGCGGCCAAAGTGGGTGAGAGCCCCGTAGCCGAAATGTAGAAACACGGTAGGGTGTCCCTGAGTAGGGTCGGACACGTGAAATCCGGCCTGAATCTGGGTGGACCACTACCCAAGCCTAAACAGGTACAGAGATCTATAGTGAATAGTACCGCGAGGGAACGGTGAAAAGTACCCCGGAAGGGGGATGAAATAGACCCTGAAATGTATTGCGTTCAAGGAGTGGGAGCCCTGCACTTGTTGCGGGGTGACCGCGTGCCTTTTGCATAATGAGCCAACGAGTTAGTTGTCAGTGGCTGGTTAAGGCAGAGTTAGCCGGAGCCAGAGCGAAAGCGAGTCTTAAATAAGGCGTACATAGTCGCTGGCACTAGACCCGAAACCGGGTGAGCTACCCATGGGCAGGGTGAAGGGCGTCGGAAGACGTCTGGAGGCCCGAACCATTAAGTGTCACAAGACTTAGGGATGACCTGTGGGTAGGGGTGAAAAGCCTATCGAACCCGGAGATAGCTGGTTCTCCTCGAAATGCCTTTAGGGGCAGCCTCGTCTCGCAAGATGGGGGGTAGAGCTACTGTTTGGATGCGGGGGTCACCTCGACCTGCCAAATCCTGGCAAACTCCGAATACCCATCCTTAGGAGACGGGAGTGAGACGGTGACGGCAAAGCGCCATCGTCGAAAGGGAAAGAGCCCAGATCATTTGCTAAGGTCCCAAATGTCCGTTCAGTGTAGAAGGAGGTGTAGATGCATGGACAACCAGGAGGTTGGCTTAGAAGCAGCCATCCTTTAAAGAAAGCGTAACAGCTCACTGGTCTATTGCATTTATGCGCCGAAAATTCAACGGGGCAAAACGGACAACCGAAGCAGTGAATGTGTGGGGTCACTTTTGGATTCTGTGGAGCTGGGATTTATTGTCCTTGTTCCTTTGGAGCTTATTAGGTTTATAGCTTCATTAGCTGCGTTAGAAAGGGAAACAAGGGATCATATCTAAAAAAACCAGATCCCTAATCAGCTAATGAAGCTAACAAGCTAAAAGCTTCTCAAGGACTGGAAATATATCTCTTAGGATTCCCGAAGCCAGAAGCGACCCCATACATTGTAGAGGAGCGTTCCGTTCAGCAGTGAAGCTTCGTCGCGAGACGGGGTGGAGCGGACGGAAGTGAGAATGTTGGCATGAGTAACTACTAGGCAGGTGAAAACCCTGCCCGCCGAATCCCCAAGGTTTCCCACGTAACGGCAATCGGCGTGGGGTTAGTCGGGCCTAAGGTGAGGCCGAAAGGCGTAACCGATGGACAACAGGTAAATATTCCTGTACCTCATGAAAATCGCCCAAGAGTACCACCCAAGAGTCTTAAGAGCCTCTGTATCCCACTTCGGTGGGGTGCATGTTCTCCAGAAAGGCGAGTGGTACGCTAGAAGCGGCGTAACGGAGCGGGAGCACCAGAGCGTGTGTATTGACTGCACGTGGAACACGTGAAGCGTTGATCCTGACAGGCAAATCCGTCAGGAGAGCTGAGCGTGGATCCCAAATGTCCGCCTTTGGCGGATAAGTCTGGCTGGTTCTGTTTCCAAGAAAACCGTCGCTTCGAGAGTTTTGTGAGACCGTACCGCAAACCAACACCGGTGGGGTGGTCGAGTAGACCAAGGCGAACGAGTAATTCCGCGTTAAGGAACTCGGCAAAACAGCGTCCGTAACTTCGGGATAAGGACTGACCCTGTACCTTCTGGTACAGGGCCCGCAGCAAAAGAGCTCAGGCGACTGTTTACCAAAAACACAGGTCCCTGCAAAGTCGCAAGACAACGTATAGGGGCTGATGCCTGCCCAGTGTCAGAAGGTCACGTGAGAGGGTGTATGCCCTTGATCTAAGCCCTGATGAACGGCGGCCGTAACTATAACGGTCCTAAGGTAGCGAAATTCCTTGTCGGGTGGTCGATAAGCAACTTGCCCGAATCCCGCGTAAGCGGGAGCACTGGGGAATTCCGTGAATGGCATATTCAGTGCAAAACGTGGCTATATGCTGGAACATCCGGGTATGGAGCACTACGTACTAATTAAAATGGAAAATTAGTATGTGAGAATGTGACTTCTGCGGACAATCAGCAGGAAACCTTAAGTAAGAGGGATCCTCAGAGACTATACGCCATGCTCCCACAGAGCTCACTTGAGTAAAGTGGGATGATGATAGAGTCCGATCCCCATGGCGACATGGGGTGTAGAGAAATCGTTCTATGGCTAAAAAACGAACGTGGAACGGGGGATCTTATCCAAATCAGATGATGCGCTGAAGTTCCGACCCGCACGAATGGTACAACGGTCTGAGCACTGTCTCGACGCGGAGCTCGGTGAAATTGCAATCCCGGTGCAAATGCCGGGTAGACTACGGAAGGACGAAAAGACCCTATGAAGCTTTACTATAGGCTGACATTGTATTGTCGGTTTGCATATGCAGGATAGGTGGGAGGCTTTGAAGCGGGGGCGCTAGCCCTCGTGGAGCCACCCTTGAGATACCACCTCTGCGTTCTGGCAGTACTCACCTCGTCTCTGAAACAGAGCGGGGGACAGTGTTTGCTGGGTAGTTTAACTGGGGCGGTTGCCTCCTAAAATGTAACGGAGGCGCGCAATGGTCCACTAGCGCCGGATGGAAATCGGCGTCGTCGTGTAATCGCACAAGTGGGCCTGACTGTGAGGCTTACAGGCCGAGCAGAGACGAAAGTCGGTGATAGTGATCCGGCACTTTGACACTAATTTATTGGTGTCGTTCCACGTGGGTGGGGTGTCGCTCAACGGATAAAAGTTACTCTAGGGATAACAGGCTGATCGCTCCCAAGCGCCCACAGCGACGGAGCGGTTTGGCACCTCAATCGGGGTGCTGCAGGAGTGATCCTGTACCAAAAATTCGGCTTATAACGGTGGAACCGTCACGGGCATTGTGAAAATGCGTGCCCGCCGGTAATACCGTGGGAAGTCCCTCGCACATGCGGGGTGACCCCGTAACGACTGACCCGAAAGGGGAGAGTCCTTATTACATTAAGGGCTAACACGCCGATTCCTGCTCCATTAAATCAGGTTTTGGTTGTAAAACTTACAACCTACGATCGATTGCAGGAAAAAGATATAGTCTGCACCATATGAAAGTATGGATGAAGTACGATGTCGGCTCATCGCATCCTGGGGCTGAAGAAGGTCCCAAGGGTTTGGCTGTTCGCCAATCAAAGCGGTACGCGAGCTGGGTTCAGAACGTCGTGAGACAGTTTGGCCTCTATCCTCCGTGGTCATTTAGAAACGTGAAGGAAGCTGCTCCTAGTACGAGAGGACCGGAGTGGACGAACCTCTGGTGTACCTGTTGTCGCGTCAGCGGCAAAGCAGGATAGCTATGTTCGGCAAGGATAACCGCTGAAGGCATCTAAGCGGGAAGCCCCTCCTGAGATAGCGTTTCTCCATAAGCCCGCCGGAAGACGACCGGTTAGATCGGCCACAGGTGTACGCACGGTAACGTGTTGAGCTGAGTGGTACGAACGGGCGATTGAACGTTTTTTCTTTTCCTGTGGCCAGGCGTTTGCCTGCACTACAGGGCCTATTTCTATGTAGTCGTGCGACGCACGTACTCCATGGTACACTGTTTACGTGTCACTGCGAGCGGGCAGGAGATGCCCACTCGTATTGATTATTGATCTTTGAAGGTATTGTCTTGGTATCTCCAGTGGAGGGGGTACACCTGTTCCCATCCTTCACCCCGTACCAAAGCTCAAGAGTATAGAGTCCTGGTGTCTCTAGCGGTGGGGCTACACCTGTTCCCATCCCGAACACAGCAGTTAAGCCCACCAGCGCCGATGGTAGTACGATACAATCGTGCAAGAGTAGGTCGATGCCAGGACCCTGTACTCTGTGCCGCTTGGTATGGGGCGGGCACAGCAGTTAAGCCCTCCAGCCCTGCACCAGTCGCTTCGCTCCGGTGCAGGGCAAGCGCCGACCTGCCCCGCACCCGAACGAAGTGAGTGGTGTGGGGTGGTAGTGCCCCCTGTGGGTGCGAGAGTAGGTCGATGCCAAGACAATGTCTTCACAGAACACGAGGTACGCTGACAATATCGTGTGCTTCGGAGAAGTTGCCTGCCCCGCAGGGGGTGGGTTTTCGTCGTAGAAATTTTTTTCGGGAATGTAAGGGGCAAGACGAAAGGAAGAGTTCTCTCTCGTGGGAAGACTCCGGGAATCGGAGAATTATTGGGCGAATATCCGTGAGACCTCCTCCGCGATGGCAGGATTATTGGATGATTCAACGATCGCATTCAATTCTTTCAATAGGGGTTCAATGACTGTAAGCACCTCGCTTAAATCACCGCAAGAACTTGCATCGGCGAGGCATCGGCTTTGTACATCGACGAGCAAGGTGTTTGCCCGTTGGAACTCAGCAATGAGAGACGGATTGACAGGGATCTGTTCACGGAAGAGCACCTGGAAGACATTGTATGTCTTTTGGAGCAAGTTCCAGGTCTGGGAAATAATTGTGGCGATATCGGGTCCCGGCTGCTCAGCAGGGTGGAGCATTCTCTCCGTTTCTGATGCAATGTGGTGGATGCTTTCCATGAGCACGTTCATGTTCTGTTGCGTATAGTTCTGCGAGGTGAAGAATGATGTCTGACCGTTCAGCCAATTGATGTTGTATTGTACGAACTGTCGGTCTTTTTCCTGGAGATTGAATTGTTCCTGAATGTACAGGAGCTTATCACGTGATTCATAAATAGTGTTCAGGAGCATTTGGTGCTTCTCTGTGGGCATAAAGCGCCGGTGAAGTACCTTTTGCATTTGTTCTACGGTCCTGTCCGATGGGGCGGGTGAAGGTGGAGACTGCTCGGTTTGCTCCTGCACGTGCTTGCCCTGATTTTCGTCGCAGAGAGTGCGCTCTGAAGTCCACAAGCCATTTACAGTAAAACAGCCGAGATCCGGCTGGGGGGGTGCAAGCGGGGGATTTTGTACTGCATTTTGCAGCTGTTGCATCTGGAGGTGCTGCTGGAGTTCCTCAATTCGCTGTTGCTCATTGTTTTGGGATCGCACACCCTGCTGCGAAGAACTCTGCTGTGTACTTTGCCTGCATTGCAGCGGAGATGCAGCTGCTGCAGCATTATTTGCACGGTTGTTCTCTTTCGTCGTGGTGAAAGTCGATACTTCGATTGCAGAGATGCTTTTCCCGCAGTCGGTCTGTAGTTGCTGGTCATTGACCAGTAACTGGAAGAGTATCCTTCTGTTTTCCGATGGCTGGAGGGTGAATGTACAGTGGAATGTATTGCCATTCCTGTTACACGGGATGTTTCCATCTCCAATATACGTCACATTATTCGCCAGGGTGGCATAGGCATCGATGCCGTTGGCGAATGCTGTTCCCCGGTTTTCGACGACGACGGCGTACGACACCACTTCTCCCTGCTCAAGTTTCTCTGGGCCGAAGATGTTTACCATCAGATCTGCGGCATCAGTGGAGTTTCCCTCCTGTCCTCTGCCATTTGTGTAGCAGTCAGGGTCGTTACCGTCAGCAAATCCATCCGTATCATTGTCTTGCCCGTCAAAGCATGTTGAGACTCCGCTGGAGCTTCTTCCCCCAGCACCTCCACCACCTTGCCCACTACTTCCTCCAGTACCACCGCCCGAGCCATTGTTTCTGTTGTCATGTATCTCTCCGCCGGCAGAGCCGCCCATCTGGGGACAGTCGGGGTCATTCCAGTCTATGAACCCGTCCCCGTCATTATCCTGCTCGTCGTTGCAGGTGGGAGGAAGACTTGAGGAACTCCATCCATTGAAATTATTCTCGCCTGTGGGCCACCCTCCCATGCAATCAGGATCATCCCAATCTATAAACCCATCTCCCTCATTGTCTATTCCGTCGCCACAGGTTGAAGAGGGGCTTGAGGAACTTGATCCATTGAAATTATTCTCGCCTGTGGGCCACCCTCCCATGCAATCAGGATCATCCCAATCTATAAACCCGTCCCCCTCATTATCCTGCCCGTCACCACAGGTGGTATTGCTCGGTGTGCTGGAATTCCCGGACTTACCTTGCCCTCCCCCTCCACCACCACTAAAACACTCCCCGGATGTTCCGCAGGCCATCATGGTGAGCCAGTACTTCCCTCCACTACCCTCTGCGTAACTTGCTTCGTTACAGTGCATGTCAAAATCCACTCCGTAATCAGAGAACCATTCCACTTGTTTACAGATGGCAGATCCGCCCAGCGTGCTGAGGCACACGAGAGCGATGAACAAAGCAAAGCGACGTACATTCATGATTGTTTTCTGTTTTCAACACCATTATACAGAAATTCTTGTTCTGTAGCCAGTGGCCAGTATTGCTCCTACAGGTGAAAGGGCTCACACAGAAGCCGAGAGTGTGGTATAATAGGGGGTCACTATGGCACGGGGACACAAAAATTCTGCACCGGCTTTCCATGCCGCTACAGCGGAGAAGAGAAGTACTCTCAAGTGGTGTCTTCCCTTTTTTGCGGCGTTTCTGCCCATTGTGCTCATCAGCCTCTACTCGTACCGCATTGCTTCCGGCTCTATGCGCGCGCTCCTCCAGACGGAGCATATTTCTGCGGCAAGTAACCTCATGCAGTTACTCACAGCGGATCTCAAAGACGGGTTGGATCTTGTGAATGCAGTGTCTTCCGTACCGGGAACCATAGATGCAGTGAAACGCCGCGACCAATTTGCCATCCGTGCCCGTCTGAAGGCGGTTACTGTTGCGTATCCTCAGGTGGATCGTGCGTACGTCACCTATCCCGATGGTGTGCTTTGGGAGGAGCACCCGCAGACGACTTCCATCCAGGGATTGGATCTGTCACGGTCTGCCTGGTACATCCGGCTATCAAAGGACTGGAAACCGCATATTTCAGGCATCTACCAGCGCAGCGCCCGCGACAAACCTGCCATTGCCATTGTAGCTCCCATCAGAGACGGAGACGGTACTGTGCTTGGTATTTTGGTTTTTGAGTATCCCACCACCCAAATTGTGCAGTGGCTTCGCAATATCAGTCTCTCCCACGATGGGTATCTTTTACTTGTGGACCAGGACGGCACGCTTGTTGCCCATCCCGACAGCAAGCAAGATGATCCTCTCTATACAGGATACAGGGGGCAAGCAGACATTCAGGAAGCTTTGAGAGGAACATTCCATATGAGCGAATACACAGACCCATTGTCCCGAACCAGGATGATCGCCACATTCCAGCCCGTATCGGTTGGGAAAAATCTGTGGGTTGTTATTGCACAGCAGCCCGTGAGGAGTGCCTATGCCGAGTTGAATCATGTGAGGATACATATTGGTCTTATGGGAGCGATGATGACGATATTCACCCTTGCCATGGTTATTGTTGTTGCGCGTATTGATGCGAAAAATGTGCACCTGAACAGGAAGTTGCAGGAGATAAATCTCCAACTGCATGAGCTTGCTTCCATTGTGTACTATTCCAGTGATGCAATTATCGGGTTGGCGTTCAACGGCACCGTAACCAGCTGGAACAGGAGTGCAGAAAAAATGTATGGTTACTCAGAGAAGGAGATGATTGGCCACTCCATTGCCCCTCTTATTCCAGAGAACCGCAGAGAGGAAATGATAGAGCTCCTGAAGAAGATACAGAATAGAGAAGGAGTAGAAGCTTATGAGACGGAACGAGTGAGGAGGGATGGAACACATATTCCAGTTTCCGTTACCATCTCTACTGTCGACGACGGAGAACAGACTGCTGTGGTCGCTTCTTCCATAGACCGCGACATTACGGAGCAGAAGGAGATAGAACAAATAAGGAACGATTTCATTTCGTTTGTTTCTCATCAGCTCAAGGCACCAGTCACAGGGATACGCTGGATACTGGAACAGATTCTTGACGGCGATTTTGGCACGTTGCCGCCCGAACTCCGCGAAGCAATGCTGGATCTCAAGTCTATTAACGCAGACAACTACCATCTCATCACGGATATTCTCAATGCTTCTCGCATTGAGAGGGGAGTCATTGCAGTAGATCTTCAACCTGTTTCGCTTCAGACAGTGGCTGAAGATGCCGTGCGGGACTACCGTCAAGCGGCAGAGAAAGCAGGTCTTTCACTCGGTTTTGAGGATGTAGGACAGGAGATCACTGTCCTTGCCGATAGAGAGAAAGCGGCAGAGGCAGTGGCAAATGCCATCAGCAATGCCGTGAAATACACACAGGAAGGAGGAATTACCATCTGCCTGAGACAGGAAGGGGATTGTGGGATTATTGAGGTCAGAGACACGGGCAGGGGCATTCCTCCTGAGATTGTGAAGAAGCTCTTTACGCGGAACCAGATACTCGGGGGGAGTGCGAGTCCGGAGAGGAGCACGGGTCTTGGCCTCTACATTGCAAAGAAGTTCATGGAAATCCAGGGAGGGAGCGTGACCGTTGAATCCACAGTGGATGTAGGCAGCACCTTTACGTACCGCATTCCTCTTGCGAAGAGCAACATTGATGAAAAAACCTCAAAATGATATAATGAACATACAAAATAGACATATGCATCGTTTTCTGACTCTGATTGGGATCATAGCAGCACTACTTGTTGTGTCTGTGGTGGGAGCATTCTATGACGAGGTGGTTGTGCTGAAAGCAGAATTGGAGCAGTGGCAGAAAAACAACAGGGCAGATTTCAGCGATATTGTGAGTCGTTTGGAAGATTTCTCGGCGCCGGTGTTCCGGGATGTGTCGGAGGATGATTGGTATAACCCATACATTTCCTCTCTTGCTGAGTGGAATATTGTTTCTGGATACAAAGATACGAGCGGACAGCCCACAGGGGAGTTCCATCCGGGGGATCCCGTTACAGTTGCAGAGATCCTGAAAATGTCCTTGGAGGCCGCGCAGGTAGAAAAAGGAGGTTGTGTGCAGCAGCCAGCCAATCCCTATGCGCAGAACCACTGGGCGGGGATTTATGTTGCGTGTGCGGAGGAAATGGGTGTGCGTCTGATGGTTCCCACGCAACAGACCCCCCTTGACCGCAGCGCACGCCGTGCAGAGGTGCTTTCCATTATTCATGATGCCTTTGGTATTCAGGTGCTGCCACTCTTCTCGAACTACTCAGACACGGCAGGGCATCCGCTCGAGGCGGACATTGCCTACGCCACTGTGAATGGTGTTGTGGGCGGAGATACAGATCGGTATGGGAATCCTACGGGAGCCTTTCGTCCCGATGATCCTGTGAACCGCGCAGAGGCGGCAAAAATCATTTATGAGTCTCTGAAGAGACAGGCAATGAATACGAATATTGCCTCGCTGTAGGTGAGGTTTGAACTGCTGTGAGCAGCGGTGGGAATGGAGTGGGATGCCGCTCAGAGCGACGCTATACTGAGGAGGTGGAAGAGCGTTTGCAGAAGATTCTCTCGGCTCGTGGCATCTGTTCGCGTCGCAAGGCTGAGGAGTACATCCGCAGTGGTCTTGTGAAGGTGAATGGCAAAGTGGCGTTACTCGGCCAGAAGGCCGATCCGGAAACAGATACCGTCGAGGTGGATGGACAGGTAGTAGAAGCACGGAAAGATCTTCTCTACTACCTCCTTCATAAGCCCGTGGGGATTGTGACGACGAATGCAAACAGGCAAGGGCAGCGGACGGTTCGAGATCTGCTTCCCCAACATCTTCGGGGGAAGGTATTTCCGGTTGGCCGCTTGGACAAAGATACCTCCGGCCTTCTCCTTCTTACGAATGACGGAGTGCTTGCGTACCGGCTCACACATCCCAAGTTCGATCATGAGAAGGAATACGAGGTGACTGTGAAGGGGGCGATTTTCGATGGAGCCCTGCAGAAGCTGCAGAAGGGCATTTCTCTCTCCGGGACGAAAACCAAACCTGCCAGAGTAAAAAGGCTTGCCAACAATACATTCCGCATCACTCTCACCGAGGGGAGAAACCGCCAAATCCGGCGTATGTGCCAGAAGGTGGGGAGCCCCGTAGTCGCTCTGAAGCGTGTGCGGATAGAGAACATTACAGATTCTGTGCTCAGAGAAGGGGAGTTGCGTCCGCTCACCGAGGAGGAGCGATCCGGCGTTCTGGAGCGCACTATGCAGAAGGGGGCTCTCTAACGGGTGGTGTATTCGATTGCACCGAAGTTCTGTACCCAAATGTTCTCAGAGATGCCTATTCCCACCTCCTTGAAATACCCGGAGAGAATATTTTGCCTGTGCGATGGTGATTCCATCAGCTCATTGATTGCCCAGTTCACGCTGCGTTGCCCTTTTGCGAGATTCTCCCCGAGCATGGCTTTGAATGCTGTGCAATTGCAGGTTTCTTTCTCCACATCGGTGTAGCCGATGTTCTGAATCCGGTCTATGTAACTCAGGCCCTCCGGACTGAAATGATCGAAGTACTTCCGGATGAACATATCCTCCGCGTGGAGCTGTGCCGCCAGTTCCAGGTTCTTGTTGGAGGTGAGTGGAGGGAGATTCTCCGCCAAGCGTTCCCTATTGATTGCATCCAGCATTGCCATACGCAGTGTGTCGTACTGTCTTCTCTTTGCCGCAATTTCCGCGCGTTGCTCCCGAAGCCTTTTCTGTACATCTAGTTTTTCTTTTTGTTCCTCTTCTCCGCGGCGTACTTGCTCCTGTTCCGCTTCTCTCAACTTTCGCCGTTGTTCAATATTGTTCAGGAGCTCCTCGCGCGAGGTTGGCAGTATTTCCTCTTGTTGCTGAGTACTGCTCCTTTGGCGGTTTGTGAGCATTTCCTCCAGGCTCTGTGCCTGTGGCATTCCAGGTTCCTGTTTTTCTGCTACATCCAGAATGCGTTGCCTCTCCTCACGGCGGTTCAGCACTCGCTGGTAGAAATCCGCCCGTTCCTGCGGAGACATCTGAGGCGGTGTGCGTGTTGGTGGTTGTTCTGCTGTTGTCCATCTGCTTCGTTCGAAGACGCGCCGGATCACAGATATCACCCCCGCTGTGGATTCTGGTGAGGAGGGTGCAAGTGCAGCTGCGGGTATTGCCGCGGTGAAAATAATCACACATATGGCAGTAGTCTGTGCCATGAGGTGTCTCCGAACTGAGCAGTGTTTTCCGAGGCCTGTACTCAGACGTTCCGGAGTTTCTGAGGTCCCGTACATGGGGAGAACATACATTCTGAAGGCGTGGAAGTCACATTTTTACATGTTTTTGCCGCCGTGAGCATGGGTGGAGGTGGCATTCTTTTCCTCTCTGCCCTACCATGCCATCCG
>Ga0076334_104_pt1 | contig 13739 bp, 10 predicted proteins | sample RifGroA2_FD_68031 | JGI IMG/M metagenome (GOLD analysis project Ga0076334, IMG submission 68031) | Peregrinibacteria bacterium GW2011_GWA2_54_9 | reverse complement strand
CAGCCAGGCGGCCGTGGGAGCGTTGATGGCGCTCGCGGCCCGGTGGCGCACCGGCCGCGGACAGCGGGTCGTCGTCTCGGCTCAATCGGCGGTCATCACGGCGCTTTCGCACGCGCCGACCTTCGTCGACATGCTGGGCATCACCCCAACCCGAGCCGGTGCCTATATGACCGGCCGCTCCGTGACCGGCGCCAAGTACCGGGTCTTCTGGCCGTGTCGTGACGGGTATATCAATTTCATCGTGTATGGCGGCGCGGCAGGCCGGCGCACCAACGAGCAGCTTGTCGCCTGGATGCGCGAGCGGGGATTCGATCTGGGCCCGCTCGGCGACATCGACTGGGCGCGGTTCACTCCCACACGGGCGAGTCAGGCAGAGGTCGACTCAATGGAACTACCGATAGGCCGGTTCATCGGTTCTCTCACCAAGCGGGAGTTTCTTGAAGAGGCGCATCGGCGCGAAATGCTCGGCTACCCAGTTTCCAATACCGCGGATATCGCCGCCGATCCCCAACTCGAAGCACGCGGATTCTGGCAGGACCTCCCGGGGCCCGACGGTACAGAAAGGCATTGCGGCTGCTTTGTCGTCGTCGACGGCGTGCGGCCACCGCTTGTGCGCCCGGCGGACGACACCGGAAAGATCCGGCGACAGGCGCGTGAAACATGAACGCAGGCGTTCTGGCACTGGATGGGGTGAAAATCGTAGAGTTCGGCGGCTATGCCGCCGGTCCACACGTGGGCAAGATGCTCGCCAATTTCGGCGCTACCGTCGTTCACGTCGAATCGATGAGCCGGCCGGACGGCTTCCGGATGCAATATCCGCCCTACAAGGACGACAAGCCCGGCATCAATTCGGGCGGCTGCTTCACTTATTTCAATGACTCGAAGTACGGGGTCACGATAGACCTGAAGAACCCCGAAGGGCGCAAGTTGGCGAGGAAGCTTGCCGATTGGTGCGACATCGTCATCGAGAACATGCGTCCTGGCGTCATCGACCGGCTGGGATTGGGTTTTGAGGAACTGCGCAAGAGCAACCCCGGCCTGATCATGTTGTCGACGTGCAACATGGGGCAGACGGGTCCTGCGTCCAGGGCAACAATGGCCATGCACATTGCAGGCGCGGACATCCACTTCATGACGCAGGGCCTCAACGAGCAGGTGATGACCTTCATGATTGACCGTGCGCACGTCGCGGAGGTGCGCGGCAAACTGCACCGCCTGTGCATAGAGATGGATGATGCTGAGTACGAAAGATTTCTTGAACCCCTGCGTAGAGCCCTGGAAGATTCACCGGCACCTGCCACAACTAGCGTGTAGTCAAAAGAATCGGAGGGACGCGGCACACCAACGGATGCTATACTCACTCCCTTTCTATGGTTCCTGAGAGAGAAGCACCGTCCGTCTTCCGGCTCTGGATACACCGGATTGCTGTTGTGTTCCATTCCACTCTGGCAACTGCAGCCGCGCTGGGTTTTCTCCTCTTCCTCCTCCTGCAGGACATCTGGAACGCACTGCCGGATATCACCACCCCACAGGCTCTCAGTGCAGAGCAGAGCATTGCCATTCTGGACAGGAAAGGAAACGAACTCTACCGCATCGTGCAGGAGGAAGACCGCACAACACTGGAGAGGGACGAAATCCCAGCACACATGCGCCATGCGATCATTGCCATAGAAGATAAGCGGTTCTATGAACGGCCCTGCATTGACGTGCGTGCACTGGGAAGGGCTTTGCGGACGAACTGGATCAATGATGCTCCATCGCAGGGTGCATCGACCATTACGCAGCAGCTTGTGCGCACGGCAATACTCTCGCCGGAAAAAACCATCCTGCGCAAAGTGCGCGAACTCATGCTGGCCTGCCAGCTGGAACACATGCGCTCCAAAGACGACATACTGGATCTCTACCTCAACTGGATTTCCTTCGGACAGAACATCTATGGTGTAGAACAGGCAAGCAAACGCTTCTTCGGCATACCTGCCGCAGAACTCTCCGTAGCACAAGCGGCGGTACTCGCATCGTTACCGCAACGGCCGACGCACTTCAGTCCTTACGGCCCAAATACGCACACCACCGTATCGGAGGACCTACGGCAGAAGATCCGGTCCGGCACGCTCAAGTATGCAGCAGATATTCCGCCGGAAGAAGTGACAACCGGGCTCCTCGGAACAAAGACAAGAATTACGAAGCAGCCCTTCCTCCTGCGCGGCAGAGCCAACATCGTACTCGGGAAAATGGAGGAACAGTCGTTCATTTCCAGAGAGGAGAGAGCGAAAGCGGAAAAGGACTTGCTGCAACTCCGCTTCGCACCGGACCGGGACACCATCGCTGCACCGCACTTCGTGTTCTGGATACGGAAGCAACTTGCAGAACTCCTTGAGGGAAACGCTTCTCTCACATCCAGCGGACTGAAGGTCCACACAACACTCGATCCCCTGCTCCAGCAGCTTGCGGAGGAATCTGTCGCTGCGTTCTACCCTTCCATACGTCAGAAGTACGGTGCGAAGAATCTCGCACTGATCGCGGTGGATCTCCGGACAAATGAGATCGTGGCATACGTGGGGAACTGGAATTTCTTTGACGAAGTGGACGAGGGAAAGATCGACATGGTGCAGGTTCCCCGGCAGCCCGGTTCGAGCTTTAAGCCCTTCGTCTATGCTGCCGCATTTCAAAACGGCTATACGCCGGACTCCTACGTGCGCGATGAACCGATCCACATCGGCAAGTATAAACCACGGAACTACGAAGGCGGATACTTTGGACGGATGAAGATGCGCGATGCCCTGGTACGGTCACGGAATATTCCGGCAATTAAGGCCTTCTACTGGGGAGGAGAGGAAGAGGCAGTGCTGGACATCGCATCCGCACTCGGCATCACTGCTCCAAGAGAACGGAAACTGCAGGAAGACAAATCATTCCAGTACGGCTGGCCCCTCGCGCTTGGCAGCGCGGAAGTACCCCTGGTGCAAATGGCCCAGGGCTACGCAACGCTGGCAAGAGAAGGGGTGTTCCTCCCACTCCTCTCCATCCGTTCCATCCGCGACGGGAGCGGCAACGAACTGCACACACCGGAAAGAACATCTTCACGGGTCATCAGCCCTCAGATTGCACGCGATCTTACGTCCATCCTCAGCGATGTCCGAGCCAGACCCGAAGGATACTGGCGGGACGCCACCACGCTCTCCGGAACCGACGCGGCAGTGAAGACCGGCACGAGCAGCACTTGTACAGTCATGACACGGGAGGGGAAGTGTTTGGCACTCTCCGCAAACGATACCTGGGTGATCGGCTACACACCGGAAATGCTCGTAGCGGTATGGGCCGGCAACGCAGACAACACTCCCCTCTTCGGGGAAGCCGATGGCCTCACAGTTGTCGTGCCGCTCTGGCGCGCCTTCTTTGAAGCAATGCACGCAAAGCGGCCCCCATTTCTCAGAGAATTTGATTTCGAATGATCTACAGGAAAACCGGTTCCTGCCCAGTTTTCCTGTGGAGTGCATCCACCCTACCGTCCGAAACGTTCTGCGTGTCATTTGCAGCATCCACCGTCCATAGTGAGAAAGAGGAAAGGAGTAAGCATTTCTATCATACGGACAGAGAACTATACCGCAGTGATCAGGATCACAGTTCGGGCGCGATATCCCCAATATTCAATACAACCCAAATTTGTGATATAATAGATAGATTTATGCAAGCCCTCATTCTTGCTGTCAGTATTGGAGCCGTTGCGCAGATGTTCGTGCTGTACCTGTGCTGGAAACTCTGGCACGAACACACGTTCAAGCTCCATAAGCGCTATCAGGCCCACATGAGCATAGACATGCTCCGTATCCACGACAACTTCGTGACGGTAGACGGACTGGCAGAGCTCCTGCTCGATGGGCAGTACGGTGCTCTGAATCCTGCTCAGCGGGATCTCCTCCATACAATCCGCAAAGCCTGCGCACAGGCAGGAAGCCGCCTGAAAGACACCATAAGGTATGCCGGAGAAGAATCAACGTACGAATAAACACTCATGTTCGACCCACGTGCAATTTCTCTGGCCATTCTCTCTGCCCTCAGCATCCTTCTGCTGGCAGCACTTGGGTTCCTCGGCCTGCAAATCCTGGAACATACCCCACAGACCTACACGTCGAAACAGTACCAAAGAAATGCCATTGCCACGGAGCTTTTTCCATTCGACAGAACAGAAGAGCTGGACTACTTCCAGCAAGTGGAGATTACATCTGCAGAAGCTGTAGATACGCCACAAGCGGATATAGATCCCCTGTTACTCGAGCAGCTGAATCGCACGCGGAATCGCATAGAAGAAACATACGGTTTCAGCATCAGAATGTTTAATCCGCACCCACTGACAGATTTATACGATGTGCATGCCACTGCCTACTCCCCTTCTGTACTCGAAATTCACCTGGAACAGCTTGAACGCTGGCTTGCGAAGTATCCCGTTGAATACGTCTGGGGAAGCGGACTGCAGTTCCTGTACCTGTTTAAGGACTGGGAAATCGATGGCGTTCAGGTTGCCGGCTTCCTCCTCGACCGCAGAAGTATAGGAATTTCCTCCGTGGAATCCGTACTGCACCACGAACTTTTTCACATCATGGATATTTCGGACGGCGGAATGCGCAATGAGAACTACGACTGGTTACAGGCAAAAAACCAAGGGAGAGAAATGCCGTGGGAAACCCGCATACCCTTGAAAGAAATCGCAGAGAAGCACTTCTACGCAGAGAGGCCTTTTGGGTTCGTGAGTTCATACGGGAAAGAAGCGGGAGTGGACGAGGATCAGGCAACGATTGCAGCGGCCATGTTCACTGAATACGAACAACTCTCCCAATGGGCAAGAAACGAGCAGCCGCTCCTAAACGCCGTGCGCTACCTCCAGCAATACTTCTACAGCAGATCAGGTGGGAAGATGGACCAGAAGTACTGGGAAAAACTGGAGTCAGGCGAGGAACTCTACCTCACGTACTGGAAAGAAAGAGAGAAGAACAACGACTTCCAGAACAATGAAAACTTTGAGGCAGAGCGACTGCGCTACCAGAAGGTGAAGTCCGCACGGACATTCGCAGCAAATGGGCAGCAGTACCAGGCAGTGCAACTCCTGCAGAAGGTTACAGCAGATGCACCGGAAGCCACCGCATACGTGCTTGAACTCGGGAAACTCTACGAAGAAGAGCAGCAATATACTCGGGCCATTGCCCTCTACAACAATGTGCTTTCAACGCTTTCAGACCCTTACATCCATGCGAGACTCGCCCTCGATTATGCCCAGACACATTACATGGCAGAAGCTCTGGAGCAGTACAGGATTGCACGGAGCTCTGGGGCACTGAGCACAAAAGAGAAAATGCAGCTTGAAAGTTTGCTCCGCATCATGCAGGAGTAACTCCTATCCGAGTGCCACATCCAGCGTCATCATAATGAGGAAACCGAGCATTGCTCCTGTGGTTGCAATGTCTGTATTCCCTGCACGCTGGCTCTCCGGAATCACCTCCTCCACCACCACAAAGATCATTGCCCCGGCTGCAAATGCGAGCGCATAGGGTAGGAGCGGCTGCATCAGAATAACGGCAGCAGCACCGAGTACTCCTGCAAGCGGTTCCACTGTGGCAGAGAGCTGGCCATACCAGAAACTCTTGCGACGGGAGATTCCTTCGCGCCTGAGGGGAGCAGCCACAGCAAACCCCTCAGGAAAATTCTGAATGCCTATGCCGACCGCGAGCGCAATTGCTCCCGTAAGCGTTGCGGACTCCACTCCCGCTGCGAGCGCCCCGAACGCGACTCCGACCGCGAGCCCCTCCGGAATATTGTGAATGGTAATGGCCAGAATGAGCAGCGTAGTCTTCCTCCATGTCGTGTGAATACCTTCTGCCTCTTTCATAGGGAAATACAGATGCAAATGCGGAACGGTGCGATCAATGATGCCGATGAAAAGACCACCAACAGTGAAACCTACCGCAGCAGGCACCCACCGCGGGAACGGCCCACTGGCAGACATCTCGATGGCAGGCTCCAGCAGAGACCAGAAGCTTGCCGCAATCATCACTCCCCCGGTGAATGCAAGCATGGCATCCAGAATCTTCCGGTTCATCGTATTGACGAAGAGGATCAAACTCGCACCCAGTGCAGTGAGCCCCCATGTGAACAGAGTCGCAATGAGAGCCTGGGCAACCGGATGTAAATTGGCAAAAGTGCTAAGCATAGTATGCACATGTGAAAGTATACATGTATTCTATTTTTTCTCAGTCAGAGACTCGCGAAGAGAAGAATTGACATGTACTCTTTAACCACGTATTGATGTATATATGCCAGAACGATCACCCTTTGACCGGGATGGAAACGACGTTGTCATTGTCTCCACAGGCAGCATTTGTTCCACTGGCAGGAATCCCCAAGAATCGTACGACTCCGCTGTTGCAGCTATTGAAGATGGCACCTACAAAACCGGACTGCGGGAACTGAGGCCGGAAGATTTGCCCAATTTTGACCAAATGGCAGAGGCAAAAGGGATCACAGCACCAGAGGAGAGAGCAGCGTTCTTTCGGAACACATTTAAATGCGGCGCAGGAGGAGTTATTCCTGCTGAGTTCTTCCCGAATCCGGAAGAGAACCACAAACCGTATCCTGATTCGTTCTTCCGCGGGAAAAATCAACTTGTTGGAACCCCCATCGTCCAGGCCTACCTTGCACTGAAGCAGATTCAGGAACTCCTGCCGGAATTATTCGCGGATAACGGGAGGATGCGATCTGACATGGCAAAAAGGGCAATGATAGACGTCGCCAGCGGCGCAGGATTCTGCGTCACAGGACTCGAAGAGCAATTCATGAATTTCCTGGACGCACCAAACAACGAAAGATTGGGGAAAAATTACAGGCCGAGGTGGCTGCTCCAGAACCTCGGGAATATGGCCGCCGCTCAACTGGCTTCGGCTTTTGGGATCAAAGGCTCCCAAAACAGTTCCAACTCCGCCTGCTCGGCTTCGGGCATCTCCATGATCAACGGCATGAACGCGATAAGAGCTGCAGGAAATAATACTGATATTGCCATCGTAGGCGGGAGCGAATATGTGACAGGATCTGTCACAACAATGATCCCCTTCGACTCCATGGGAGCTCTTTCGCGTGGCTGGCGAAAAGGAAGAGGTGCTGAGCATGCATTAACATCTTTCGGAGCCGACCGGGACGGATTTGTGCCTGGGGACGCTGCGGGGCTCGTGGTACTCATGCGGAGAAAACTTGCGGATCATTTGAGAATTGAACCTCTGGCAACAGTCCATGGAGTTTCTACAAATACCTGCCAGCCTCTTGAATTCACTGGAAAAACTCTCGCTGACGGAACCGTCACCGGCCAATCGGCATTAATGGAGCAACTCTTTGAAAACATTGGCCTGCAAATATCCGCTTTTCATGACCAGCTCGTACACTTCACACATGGCACAGGAACGGAGGCAGGAGCAATCAACGAGCTCAATGCCACTGCAAAGGCCCTTGGAAGAGTGGCAAGAGAGGGATTGTATATAGGAACAGGAAATAAAGAGAGAATCGGGCATACTCTTGGTGCTGCGTTTATTATGAGTGTGATAGACGCTGTGGAAGCAATGAGAAAAAGAATCATCGCAGGGCTCCCGAGTACTGAGAAGGTAGATCCCCGCTTGAAAGAATTGAATCCTGACATCAGCAGAGTGGAAGGTTTGGTCATCGACCCGGAAGACCTCTGTGCCACTGCAGACGGAATGCTGTGCCGCAGAAATGAGAAACTTGCTCCAAAGGGTAAGACAATCATTACTTCTATGGGTTTTGGCGGGACGAATGTCTCGGCACTCGTAGGAGAACCGTAGACTCACTTCGTGTCACGGGCAAACAGCACCGGCACAGCAAAGAAGGCAAGCAACACCATGAGATGCAGTTCGATCCCCGTCGCTGCCGCATAGCGCCCCATGTAGACCTCCACCGAGGCGGTGGTCAGGTAGTACACAGAGGCTGTGAGGAACAGCATGACAATGTACATACCCAGCATCGCGCATTGCCGATGCTGATCTGGCGGGGAGCTCTTCGCCCGCATGAGCAGGAAGATGCCAAAGAGGGCAATGAGATGGAGAAAGGCTGGCATCACAGACGCCTCCATGTTTCCGAGGAGAGCACGAACGCTGAGAGCAATGATCAGTCACCCACAAACCGCGCGACATTCGAGAGTTGCATAATTAAAAACACCGCATAGATGCTGAGCAGCGTCATGCCTTCTCTGCGCGAAAGATTGTGCTTCGAACGGGAGAAAATGAAGAACAGCACCAAGCCAAGCGAGAGCAGGAAGAACGTGGGAATGAATTCGCTGCGCTCCAGGCTGAATGATCCATTGGCGAGCGCAAGGAACCCCATGAGCAGCGTATTGGCCGCAGCTGATCCCATGTAGTCCCCGAAAGCAATGTCCTTGTGCCTCCCCACGACACAACGGATGGCAATGACGAGTTCCGGAATATTCGTTCCGACAGACAGCAGAATAAGCCCGACGAGCGAAGCCGGAATAGAAAGTAAATTTGAGAAATAGACGGATTCATCCACAAGCAGCCTCCCCGCGAGGAAGATGAGAACACCTGCGATCGCGATCTTCCCGATATCCAACATTGTGGCCTTTCTGCGGTGCAGAAACCTCTGTGTGTGCAACAGCTCAACTCCAACCTGCTGTATGGTCTGCTCAATGACTTCCTCGGCCGGTTTGCGCTTCTGGACCGCGTAGAGGAGTGTGCAATAGAGGAGGATCATCACAAGGCCTTCTGCCGGGTCCAATCCACCATCCAGCACAAGCAACGAAGGCAATGCCACGATCAGGAGCAGAAGAACAAGGCTTCTCGTCCTGAGAGACCCGTTCATGGGAACGCCGCCGCCCAGCACCGCAAGCAGGGGGATGATGAGCAGGAAGATCACAAGCGAGGCACCAACAAGATTCCCCGCTGACACCTGTGGTACACCCTCGAGGGTCGCATTCACCAACACAGAGGCCTCGCCGATCGAAGTCATGATGCCAAGAACAAGGAAAGCAACGGCGAACCCGGGCTTTTTGTAGCGCTTGGCAACGCGATCCGTCGCACTCACGAGCATGCCCGAGAGCCCCCAGATGACTGCGGCGGAAAGCAGGAATAAGAAGCAATGCAGCAGGACAACCATGAATGTGAGTTTGTAGGTATAGTATAGCAGTTTTTGGCTTTCTGATGAAGAAGAACTCTGTGCTTGGCTGCAGTTTCTCCATCAGTATTGAGGTACGCTCCTCATTCCCCCTCCGTGGAGCTCTGTCACACACGCGGGGGGCAAGCCTCCGCGCTTGACCCTGAGCCCCTCCCCGAAGGAAACACTTCTTTCGATGACGCGGAAGCACTTCGACAATGCCCAGCGCAAACGAGCGACGAGCTTTGCCGGAGGGTGACAGTGGACAGGATACCACAAGTTCCGCACTCCCCGATCCCCTGCTGCGAACCCCGCGCGACGTGACATCTGTCCTCCATGGAGTATGCTGGAACTCAACAATGAGCAACCCCATGTCCAGACCGATGGTGTACTCGCTCGGGTGTGTCTGCACCCTCATGCTCGCAGGTTGTGCTCCTGCAGCCACACCCAGAGAACCCCGACAGGATATCCCGCAGGAAGCGGCCGTCGCTGCCGTGCGCGCCCTGCCGGAAGTGCAGGCGTACGAACGCACCCTCATAGAAGCGGGTGCCGCGGCACACGTCGATGTGCAATTGGAGAACGGAGAGTGGCTGGTGCAGGTGTACGAGGTGAAAGACGGGCACACCGCCACCTTCAACTGGTACCGCGTGGATAAGGAGACGGGGGTGGTGGCACCGGAGTTTCCGGAATAGTTCGTTGGATCGTTCACTCGTTGGCTCGTTCCTCGTTACAACGACCGAACGAGGAAACGAGAGCACAGGCAAATGAGCCAACGAGCAACGCATGACCGGCGTAGCTAGGGCGACACATCAGTCACGCATCTACTGGAACAGCGGCTCCAGCCAGGGATTTTCCTTGCGCAGGATCCGTCCGCGCGGAGACGAAGGATCGTTCCATGCTGGCGGCAGCAGCGCTGCGAGAGCCTGGAGGGTCTCCCGCTCGCGCACTCTGTCACCGAGGAGCAAGTACCCGTGCGCGGCGATGCGATAGACGGTGACATCAATAGGACGCATCACCCGCGCTTCCGTGAAGAACCGATCGGCACTCCCGACATCACCGCGGATTGCAGCCTGCCATCCGAGAAGCAGCGGCACCATGCCATCCTGACCGCTTGTCAACGTCGAGAGCTGTTCCATGGTTTCGTGGACCGCGCGATGGAGATGATCGGCCACGACAGGGTCCTCCGTGCGTTCCAACGCCAGCAGGGCTGTTTCCGCAGTTTCGATGAGAATCTGCCGGTCGTAGGGGAAGATCACTGCAGTACGTATCGAAGCATTCGCCGCCGCCAGCGTCGCACCGCCGCGGAGAATTGCTTCCGAGCGCTCACGGTGCACACGGGCAACGAGCCACCAACCGCTGACAATAGCAGTGATGAAGGAACCGGCCACCGCCGCAGAGAGCAGGCACCTCGTGAAAGACGGATGCCGTCCCAGCGCCACAGTACCAAGGCTTCCACCTGGTGCTGGGCACGCCGGAGACGGCAACGATCCGAGCGCCATGCCCGAGAGCAGCCAGAGGAACGCGCCCGTCGCGGGACCGGCCACGCCGAAGAGTAAGCTCGCATGCGTTCCTGCGAGCGCGACGAGGAGAACCGGCAGGAGCGGGTGCCCTGTGCGGTTCCTCCAGAGCCCGGCGAGCAGGAGCGCGAGGAATCCGAAAGTGAGCAGTATTCCCGGCAAGCCGAGCGAAACGAGGATCTGGAGGGGCTCGCTGTGCACGTCATCGATTTTCACCGTGAGCGACTCCCCTTCGTAGAGCCCCGGCGAGAGGAACCGCGGCGAGACGAGCCCGACCGTCCCGAGACCGTAGCCGGAGGGCCGCTCCTTCGCCATCGATGCCGCACTCTCCCAGAGAACACCGCGGACTCCGAACGAGAGGAATTGCTGCGTTGCACTGCTGAAGCGGTTGGAGAATGACCATGTAGCGATACCGGCGAGCGAAACGATGATGAGCACACAGGCCACAAACACCCGACGGTCAGGCCGGATATCGGCTGGCCAGGGCATCGTGAGCATCCAGAGCACCCCGGCAACGAGGAGCCCCAGCACCGCAGCACGGCTGGCGGTCGCAAGCAGTATGGCGAGATTGAGGAATGTGAGCACACCACCCGCGTACCGCCTGTCCCCGGTGCTCTCACGCATCTGCCACGCAACGAACGGCAAAGTGAGGAGCAGGAAGTTCCCAAGCATCGTCGGCTGGCCGATGGTGGAGAAGACGCGCCCGAGGAAGAGTTCACCCCTCCATACCCCTGCGAAAGGGTCGAGTCCTGCCGCCTGCAGCATCCCGTAGAGCACAACGATCGCATTGGCAATGACGATGGCCCGCACGAGTGCGGAGCGCGATCCCTCCCGCTGCACGGAAACGAGCCCGCCGATCGCGATGGAGAAATACGCAACCTGCGTGATGGCGCCCTGGAAGCGTGGAGGCGAGCCAACGATGCTCAGGATGGGCGCGATGGACCAGAGCGGCGAGAGTACCGTGATGGCGGCCAGCGCAAGAAAGAACCGGCCCGTCCAGGTGGTCAGGAGCATCGAAAGAATGTCCCGTTCCGGATCGCGTAAAGCGGCTAGCGCCCCCAGGAAACCCGCAAGAGAGATGCAGAAGATCTTCGGCAGGGTGAAACCGACGGCATCGAGAGGCAGGAAGACGATGGCGACGAGCGCGAGTGCCGCTGCGAAGGTTTTTGCCGGAAGCAGAGCAGGAATTGAACGGGTGAGTGTATTCATGTATAATGGGAGGTTAGCAGTTCTCCACATCCATTCCCATCTCCCGTATGAAGAAGAAGACCGCTTTTCTGCGATCCGGCCGCGCGTGGATTTTCACGGCACTCGTCGCATCGGCTGCGACAGGTGCAGCAGCGTGGTCCGTGTATGAGGACAACGCGACCCCGACAACTGAGACCGCCTCGACATTCCGCACCGCTTCGGTCATCGATGATTCCCTGCGGGGACTCAAGATCACACCGGAGCAGCCGAGCATCGAAGCAGGAGGCACTCTGCGGCTCACTGCCGAAGGGGATTTCGGCACCGCCACCATGCCCGTGCGGGCGGACTGGTTCTTCCTCGAGAGCGAAGTCCCTGCAGTCCTCGAAGGATGCGAGCGGAGCAAAACCTGCGACTTCCGCGCGGGAGATGAGGCGGGGGTCGCCGTGATCCAGGCGCAGGTGGGAGACGGAGAAGCCATCGCCATCACGAAGATCACCATCGAAGAATCGCTGAAGAATCCCTTCAGCGATGAGCTCCCCTCCTGGGCGCTCCCTTCTGTCGTGCGCCTCCATCGCCGGGGCATTGTGCGCGGGTATGACGACGGCCGCTACGGACCGGGGGATCCGCTCACACGCGGGCAGATCGTCACGCTCATCCATCGCATGCTCACAGGCTTAAGAGCCGTGCAGCCGGATGAACCCTGCCAGTGGACACTCAAGGATGTCCCAACATCCCACTACGCTTACGCCGCCGCGTGCGCATTTGGAAACCGCGGGTGGATAGAACCGAAGGTGGCTCTCCGCCCTGATGACATCGCGACGCGCGCAGACACCGCACAATTCCTTGCGGTATCCATTGGACAGACTCTCATAGAAAGTTTCGGACAGCCGGACTCTTCCCCCGTGTTCGGGGACGTCCCGGTGGAATCCCCCTACTTCTATTCCTCCGCACTCCTGCAGCGCGCAGGCATCATGACGGGGTACCCGAACGGCGACTTCGGCGGTGAAGATCCGCTCAACAGAGCAGCGGCAGCCGCGGTCGTGGACCGCGCCCTCAAGGCGCTGCCAAACGCAGACTTTGATGTGAATGCGATCCAGCCGGGTCCTCCCACACACCAGGGAGCACCGTCGGTGGTACCGCGCCCGCTTGCAGGGGGACCAACCCTCGCACCAGTGGACGCGCAGCAGTACCTTTCCCTTCCTGCGCCGACTGATGATCAGTGCAAGCCAGAAGACGATGCTCCGGCAGATGAGAGACCCTCGGACTCCGCGCCTCTGACTCCGGCAGATTGCTGCGAGGCATGCCCGGCCACCGATGCCGACCGCTTCTACATCCCCTTCGCGGGCAACACCTGCGAGCCAGGCGACGTGCGGCGGGACGACCTCACAGGAAACGCATGCGGGAATCCACTCATGGAAGAAACCGACCGCCTGCCCATCACCTACGGATCCCGCTGCCCCAACCGTCCGCAGACACTCGGGGCGTGGGAACTCCTGGACAGGCAGGGGCAGCCGGTCTCCGACCTCCCATTCGGGCAGAGGCCACACCTCATCGTCGGGAGTGAAGGAACGGACATGACAAAGCAGCTCCCCATCACCGTCACGCTCTCCGTGGAAGGACAGACGGTGTGGCAGGAGCAGATCTCCGGCGATCCGGAATTCGTCTGCCGCGGCCCGAGCGGCTGCAGTGTCAACGGACCGCTCCTTCAGCAGCAATGGCAGAATCAGAACGTCGCCCTCAATGCGGTCGGCAAGAACGGCCAGCTCCTCGCCCAGATGGAACACCGTGCAGCAAACGGAGCTGCAGGAGAAGCCGGCGGCGGCGCTCCAGAACCTCTCATTGACTGCAGCGAACTTAAGCAGGCAGCGCGTGAGG
>Ga0076334_112_pt1 | contig 17793 bp, 20 predicted proteins | sample RifGroA2_FD_68031 | JGI IMG/M metagenome (GOLD analysis project Ga0076334, IMG submission 68031) | Peregrinibacteria bacterium GW2011_GWA2_54_9 | reverse complement strand
TGAGTATACAGGATGTTTGGTTTGGAGCGTGCGAGCAGAATGGAACCGCCATCCCCATCTTGGAAGGCTGGCATACCAACTGCTATACAACGCCCGCTTGAAAGATCCAAGATACAAATTACAAGATGCAAATAAGAAACAAAGTACAGACTCCAATCCGCAACAAATCCTCAAATGGCAAACCTCCTTTGAATCTGGATTGAATGTTGGATGTTGTTTGGAACAACTTGTTATTTGTATCTTGGATCTCGTAGATAGTGTTCTTCTCCTCCCCCATAGGATCTCCTCTATTTGTCTCCGCAGGGATCTGCTAGGGTGGGCATCCTGATGCCTGAGGACGTTTCCCTGACCGGAAAGAGGTGGCTGCCTCCTGAAAAGAGCGGCCAGACTGCGGGCGACGCCATTGCGTATCTGCTCCACTCTCGGAAGCTCGATATTTCCGTTTCCCCCCCTGTCTTCCCACACATGGAACAGGCGGTGGAACGTATCTTTGCGGCAGTGAAACGCAGAGAACGCATTGCTATCTTTGGCGACTACGACTGCGACGGCATCACTGCAACCGCACAGCTGGTTCGCTTCTTCCGGCGAAGAGGACTAGATCCTCTCATCCGTCTCCCTCACCGCGTGCACGACGGGTACGGCCTGAACACGGCCATCGTGGAAGAATTCCATAGGGCAGGAATACAACTCCTCATTACTGTGGACAACGGCATCTCTGCGGTACAGGAAATTGCGCTCGCGAAGCAGTACGGGATGGAAACGATTGTGACAGACCACCACACCGTGGGAACAGAAATCCCTCCGGCAAGCATCATTCTGCACCCGGAACTTGCCGGGTGTCCCGGGCCGCACCCTTCCGGTGCAGGCGTAGTGTTCCTCCTTCTCCAGGCACTGGAGAAAGGCACATGGGAAGAAGAGCCCATCGATCTTGTCCTCGCCATGTGCGGCACTGTCGCCGATCTTGTGGAATTGCGTGGGTACAACCGCCAGCTTGTACGGGAAGGGCTCACAGCACTCCGGAACCTCTCCGCAGGGCCACTCATGCTCCTGCGGGAGTATACAGGGACCCGTACGAGCACAGATGTCGCTTTCCGGCTTGCACCACGCATAAATGCAGCAGGACGCTTGGGGGACCCTCTGCTGGCCCTCCAGGCCCTCCTGGAAGGAGGGGAGGCCATCGGGGAACTCGATGCACTTAATACGAGCCGTCAGCAGCAGACACAGGACCTCTACAGAGAGATACGACATTCCCTCGATGAGAGCTCACCGTTGCTTTTCTCGGCGGATACAACATATCCACACGGACTCATTGGCCTCATTGCCGGCAAGCTCACTGAAGCAACCGGAAAGCCCAGTTGTATCGTGACTGTGAGCGGTGATGAGTGCATTGCTTCTCTGCGCAGCCCCCCTTGCTACCACATTACACAGGGGCTCGTACGTTGCTCGGAGTTGCTCTCACGCTTTGGGGGACATGCATGCGCTGCAGGGTGCAACTTTCCCCTGCGGAACATGACGGCATTTGAACGGCAGCTCACATCCGACATTGCGCAGCACACGCAAAAACAAGATCTCCAACCGTTCCTCCAGGTCGATGCAACGATCCCACCGGCAGACATCACCCTGGATCTCTGTGCCGCACTGGAAACGCTGGAACCGTTTGGAGCGGGGAACCCTGAGCCACGCTTTCTCCTTGAGGGGGTGCACCTTGAGGGAGCACGCACCGTCGGTGCAGAGAACACTCATTTGCAATGTTCTGTTGCCGGGAGAAAATCCATTGGATTTCACCTCGCCCCATTGCTCAGTAAGCTTGATGCGCCACTCGATGTGCTCTGCCGTCTGCAGATAGACAGCTGGAATGGGTACAGGCAGCCGCAACTCATCATTGATGATGTGCGTGTAACAAAAAGAGCACCTGTGAGCTTGTAGTTTGTAGCCGGTAGTTTGTAGGAAGCTTTAAAACCTAAAACTATCAAACTTCATACATCCTTTCATCTTCAATAGAGACCTTAAAACTTGCGACAAGCTACAAACTACCGGCTACAAGCTCGTCATCACACAGGCACCAGGTTTCCCTCCATTTGGAATAGTTCCTCCTGCGTCATGCCTCTATCGAAACGCAGCTTGCGAATAGTGTTTTTGAGAACGGGACCAGCCATGGGAGTGGGGAAGAATTCAGTAACAGGTTCGGGAATACTACTGACACTTCGGAAATGTTCAAGCAGAAAAATAAAGACTTAGAAAGTGCTTGAGCAAAATCATAGGCCCCGCGCAAGCAAGAGCACACTTATTACAACAAGATACCAGGAAAACCACGCAAGACTGTGCTGTGTGACAAAAGAACGCAGGAAGCGAATAGCGAGAATACTCGCAACGAAAGAGCTCACAAATCCGACAACTATGATCCCCGCAGCGGGCAATGCCACTGTACCTGCAAGAAGATGCCACAGGGAAACTCCTGTTGCTCCTGCGATGATAGGAACCGCGAGGAGGAAAGAAAAATCGAGAGCGTCTCTCCTTGTCGTATGGAACAGGCGGGCAGCGGAAATGGTGCACCCCGAACGCGAGAGACCCGGCACAAGCGCACATGCCTGCGCAAGACCGATGACGAGAGCCCGGCTCCCGGTGAGATGTTCCGCCTGCCGGCTCTGTTCCGAACGTTCCCCCAGCAGAAGCACAGCGGCAGTAACGAGGAATGCGAGAACCACAGCCAGAGGCGAACTCAGTTTCTGTGCGATCACATCCTCAAAAGCGAGCCCCGCAAGAGCCCCCGGAACAGTGGCGATGATCAGTAAGATGAGCAGGCGCCGGTACGTTGCATCTCCTGTGAAAGGGGAGAGAAGGAGCTTCCTCCACTCCGTGAAATAGCAGAGAACAAGCGCAAGGAGCGTGCCTGCATGGAGGAGCACATTGAATCCCAGCATGCTCAGCGGATCAATCTCCATATCAAAGAAGGACTCAGCGAGAATCAGATGCCCGGAACTGGAGACAGGCAGGAGCTCCGTGAGCCCCTGCAGCACGCCGAGGATAAAGGCCTGGAGAGATGTCATCTACGAGCGTTCCCTTGCCTCCAGCATACTGCGAACTTGCCCGACTGTCTTACAGTTTTCCACCTCAATCACCATCATCTCGCTCAGTACAGACAGAGCTCCATTTTTAATGGCACTGTTCCCTGTTGTAAATGATGAAAATCCTGCACAATGCCGTGGCCCTAATCCATGGACTACCTCTCCCTTCTACTGCACATCGATGAGTCTCTCCAGGTTGCCGTAGAGAACTATGGCCCTCTGCTCTACGCCATCCTCTTTCTCATCATTCTCTGTGAAACAGGCCTGGTCGTGACGCCGTTCCTGCCCGGGGATTCACTCCTCTTCGCCACCGGCGCCATTGCCGCACTGGGCGACCTGGATATCATTTTTCTCTGGTTGCTCTTATGTACAGCAGCTATTGTTGGCGACTCCATAAACTACGCGGCTGGCAGCTGGTTCGGCGAACGTATTTTCAATGGGAAGATTCCTTTCCTCAAACCGGCATACCTTGAACGCACACACTCGTTCTTTGCACGTTATGGCGCGAAGACCATTGTGTTGGCCCGCTTTGTACCCATTGTCCGGACCATTGCCCCCTTCGTCGCCGGTGCAGGCACGATGCACTACCGTACTTTCCTGACTTTCAATGTCGCCGGCAGTCTCCTGTGGGTGACACTCTTCCTCCTCGGTGGGTATTACTTCGGACAAATCGAATTAGTAAAAAACAACTTTGAGGCGGTCATCTTCATCATCATCGCGCTTTCACTCGTTCCTCCTTTTGTGGAATGGTGGAGAGAGAAGAGGAAAGCAAAGAAAGCCCTCTCCCCATAATCCACAACCTCCAAGCATCTTCCGCAACAATCGAGATTTGCACAACAGCAAGGGCATTCTGTACGATAGACTCTAATGACCCCTTCGCCGTTCCACGGAATCTTCAGCGCATTCGCTGAACCGGGAACTCCCTCCCCAGGCAATTTGCCTTCAAACCTCACTCTCGACGAGGGACTTCCGCAACCAAGCGGGACTCCTTCTCCTCTCCCTCCACCGAAGCAAACTGGCCAGATTACGGTGGATATCTACGAACTGGATAACTACTACATTATCCGCTCACCCATTGCGGGTGTGCGGCTGACTGATCTTGATATAGAGGTGGACGGAAAAGTGGTGACCATCCGCGGGCGGCGCACACTGAGTGATACGGTTCCGGATGGCCAATACTACGTCCAGGAATGCTTCTGGGGAGAATTCAGCAGGAGCGTCACCCTGCCCACTACCATCGACCCTAAAAAAGTGAAAGCGACATTCAGTAAAGACAGCATCTTGAAAATTCTCATCCCCAAGGAGGAGAAGGTGAAAATCATCCGCATCAATGAGGGGACGTGAGTGCTGAGCTTATTAGCTTCTTTAGCTGATTAGCTTGTTAGGTTTATAGCTTCATTAGCTTCACTAGAAAAACACCAAGGTACCAGGTTCAAAAATCCAAAACCCTAAAGAAGCTAATAAGCTACTTTTTTATTTTCTCCGTCCTCTTTGCTGCCGCCTGCTTGGCTGCACGCGAGCGGGCTGCACGTACCTTGAGACGTGCAGACATTTCTTCCTGAATACCCAGGAGTGTGGCCACCACATCCTCGCCACCCATGTACCGTGGATCTGCTTCATCGAGAAGAACAGCGAACTGGCGGAGACACTGCTTTGCCTCCTTCGCCTGGCCCTCGCTGCGAATGCCCCCCTGGAGAAACCCTATGAGTTCCATCTGCATAAGGTAAAGATTCTGCACTGTTGCAAGACCGGATGCCTGTTTGGTGTTTGCCATACTATTTGTGTGTGGAGAGATAGTTCGCTATATATTTTAATAACTTTTGAACAATTTGTCAAATTTCTATTACAGACTCTCTCTGCGTGCTACAGTGGCAAATGCAGATTTTGCTGCTGATACGCCCATAATCCCATGAAAATCACTCAGGCGATTCTCCCCGTTGCGGGACTCGGCACCCGCTTCCTTCCGTGGACAAAAGCCGTCCCGAAAGAGCTGCTGCCCCTCGGCAACCAGCCGATCATCGCGCATCTCGTCCACGAATGTTTGGATGTGGGCATCACCGATATTTGTTTTGTCATCAGCAAGGGGAAAGAAGCCATCCCCCAGTACTTTAAAATTGACCCGGCACTCGAAGAGGAGCTGAAGAAGCGCGGAAAGTTCCACCTTGTAAAAGAGCTGCTGCGTTACGACTCCGTGAATTTCCACACCGTCTACCAGAATGAGCAGCACGGAGATGGCCACGCTATCCTCCAGGCGGCTGACTGGGCTGGGGAGGGGACTATCGCCATCCTCTTCGGCGATGATCTTTTCACAGGAAGCAAATCGGCACTCCGGCAGCTGATAGATGCGCACAGTATGCTCACAGAAGATGAGCGCGGAGCCATTGTTGCCCTTGAGAGAATCCCGCCGGAGGACACGCTGCGCTACGGCATTGTGGACGTGGAGAAGGAACACAAGTCCTCTCCACGGCTCAAGAAAGTGAAGGGGCTTGTGGAGAAGCCAGAGCCGCAGGTTGCCCCCTCCAATCTTGGCATCGTGGGCCGCTACCTCATTCCGCGTTCCGTCATAGATGTCCTCCCGGAGGTGGAGTCCGGACATGGCGGAGAAATACGCCTGATCGATGCACTCACCCGCAAACTTGGTTCCCTCCCGATTTACGGGTACGAGTGCGAAGGCACACGCATAGACACCGGACACCCGGAGGGATACGCCAAAGCAGTGAGCATCTTCTCAGTCGAAGAAGAGGAGGAATAGCTGATTAGCTTGTTAGGTTTATAGCTTCATTAGGGATTAGGGATTTTGATCTGATACCTTGATACCTTCCTAATGAAGCTAATAAGCTAATCAACTAAAGCTAGTGCCTGATGCACTGGAAGTCACTCGGGGGAGTGCGGTAGTTCGGACGGTAGTAACTGTGGTTCTGGCAGTCAGTGGCGCTTGGAACCCGGAAGTACGGGAACTCCGCAAGGAGAAACTGCTGCTCGGCGCTTGTTCTCCTGGTACTCCCTACGTCGAGGAGTGTGTAATAGTTGTTGCGGTAGAACGGGTGTAGTGCGTATGTCACCGTCCGGCGGAAGTACGCGTTGTCATAGAGCAGGCGGCTGCGTGCCCTGTGCGAGAGCACTTGTGAGGGCTTGCGGTTGGAGCGGTCGTACGGGTGCACTCCTTCCCATGCCGCCTCCGCACGCGGTGAAAGAGGGGCGAGAAGTAGTGCAGTGACCAGGGCAAGCGAGAGCTTATGAAACATAGGAGGCATAGGCTAACCCGCTGCACTCCTGAGTCAAGAGCTGTGGGAGCTACACCGAACAAGAGATGTTTCCGGACTTGGGAGGCCGCAGCTTCTTTTCCCGCAGAGATGCACCGAACACGGTGCACGGCACGAGGAGAATGAAGAATATCCCATACCACCAGAGCGGCTTGACACCCTTTTCCAAAAACATCGTGAGAGTACCGAGGACAATCATGACCAGACCGAGTATCACTGCAACTCTTCTCCTGTTGCCCATCGCAATGAGCGCAGACACGTAGCCCCCCACCAGTGCAAAGACAAGATTGAGCGCAAGCGCCACTGCGAGAGCCCCTGCACCAAGCGGCACACCTGTGGCAGGATTCGGGAACAGCCCCGGCCAGATCTGCATGAGCACGCCGAAACTCAGCACCACCAAGATGACTGCGGTAACGTAACCGACAACCACAGCGAGGACTTTGCACTCTAGAACAGCAGACGCTTTGCGGACTGTGAAAGGACTGAGAGGCATGGGAAAAGATTAACACCACCGGAGTGTGAACACTACGGAGCAGATGGCGATCTGTTTGCAGTAATAGAGTATTTGGATTTGTTCCTTGGAATAATTGAGTACTGGAATACCAGAATACTGGAATACTACTCAATACTACATACTCAGCTATGCTGTGCGGTCAAACCGCAGCGTGCCACTTAAGTTGTCTTTGCCCGCCTTGTAGGGCTCGTTCCCAATCTGCTCGTTCACCCAGACAACGAATGCATCCTGCTGCTCCGGCTTCATGCCGTGGAATTCCTGCGAGAGCGCCTGGAATGCGGCGGGACCATCCACCTTCTTATCGGCAGCCACCTCGCTGTTTGCCTGCTTCATGGCAAGGACGAGATCGCCCATGCTCTTCTCCGCCGAAGGCGAAGGCACGTACTTCTCCTTCTCCGGTTGTGATGCCTGCTCCGTGCCTCCTTCCTGCTTCGCAACTGCAAGACCACCCTCTGTCTTCTGCCAAGTGACAGATCTGCCAGTGCCTTCCTGATCCTCGAGGCTTGCATCGAGTGCATCCCCCGTCGCGTTCTTCTCATCAAGTTTTCGCCCCATCATTTCATGAAGGCGCGTCGACATCTTAGAAAGAGATAGACCGTCCTCTGACAACTGGAGAACCCGCGGGTCCGTGATGTTCACCGTACGCCGCTCGGCAATGTTCTGTCTCCCTTCCCGATCCACATCCAGAGTTTCCTGAATAAGCATATGCACAGTATCACTCGCATGCTGCACTCTCTGAAAAAGGAATTCTTGGGTACGCTGAACTGTCTTACCTGCCCCTTCCTTCGCCTGCTTCCCGAGATCCTCCACCCTCTGAGCCAGGAGATCGACATTCTCCGCTACCAGCGTGTCGATCCCATCGAGCTTCCGCATGTTATCACCAATCATCTGGTCGATCCTATCCAGTGTCTGCCCGTGTCTCTCTGCCGGCTCCATTGATCGCTCTGCACCTGTTTCCGACCCACCTGCTCCCATGAAGTGGAGCATGCGCTGCTCACCAATGCCACTCCTATGAGTGATGAATGGGAAGATCATTTGATATTGGGGTCAGGTGCCTTGTCCACCTCTTTCATAATTTCTTCCGGAGTTTTCTGTTTCACAGCTTTCTGCTCTGCAAACGTTTCCTCCAGCTGCGTGATCTTCTCTGCATCCATGGCATTCGTTGTCTGCTCCAACGAAGCATATGCCGTATGCACGAATTGCTTGATCTCCTTGTGCATGGCCTTTTCACTCTGCTTCATGATCTGATTGAACGTAGAGAACGCCTCCATGTAACGCCTTGCATGTGCTTTCACTTCCTCAGGCTTCTCAGCTTTCAGCCGCTCGCGCACCTTCGGCAGTTCCTTTGAAACAAGTTCCGGTTCCACCATTTGCATGATGGAGTCGTAGAGTTCCGTGCCATTGTCCGGGAGCGGCGGGAGCTCCTTCGGGAACGGCAGAACGCCACTGGGGTCTGTTTGTGTCTTGGGCATTATTTATTATATTATAGCATATTTATACTACTAAGACAATTTTGGAGGTCAACACCACTTCCTCCCCTTGGGCCTCCTAATGGGCTTATGTTCGTGCACGCGCGGCGGCGGCGCATCCGCCTCCCCGGAGACATCGCAGTTGTGTTCTGTAATGAGCTCCGCTGCGCGCCCCCGGACTGCATCGCCGAAGACCATAACAGAATTTGCAATCCTCTGCGGTCCTGCGATCTCGTAATGCGCACTGAGTGACACGCAACCTACGGTATCGAGAAGAAGATCCACAATACGGTCCCTGCTCCCACCAATAACTCTCCGCACCGCATCTGCCTGCTCCTCAACAATGTCCCATACCTCTCGTGCAACTTGCTGGAAGGCAGCATGTGATGGTTGCACGTTGATACCGGCATTCTGGATAGCCTTCGTAAGCCTGCGTGGGACTTCGCTCATAGAAGCAGGCTATGGTCTCACCACACAGAAAGCTCGTCAAAGAAGAACCCCGTGGAATGCTGATGCGAATCAGAGCTCTATAACTCCCGTCTGAGCAATTCGATCTCGTCCCTCAGATCGGCAGCCCATTCGGCTGGGCTCAGGACTGCCTTTCTGAAACAGTTCTCATAATTCACGTCTGAGCAATTCAATTTCATCCCTGAGATCGGCAGCCTTCTCGAACTCCAGGTTCTGCGAAGCAAGTTCCATCTGCTGTTCCAGTTCTTCGATGAGACGCTTCTTCTCGTCCTTGGGAATCTTCTCGTGCCTGCGCTTTGGCCGGCGGAGTTCCATCTTCCTCTGCTCTTCGGAGATATCGTGCACAGCCTTCTCGATAGATTTGGGGGTGATACCGTGCTTCTTGTTGTATGCCTCCTGGATCTCCCTACGGCGGTTCGTTTCGTCCACCGCCTGCCGCATGGCATCAGTCCACATGGGCTTCCCTGTCTTTGGATCCGGTGTGGCATACAGCGTCACATGCCCGTGCACGTTGCGCGCGCAGCGGCCGATGGTTTGAATGAGTGCGTCGCGTGAGCGGAGAAATCCCTGTTTATCGGCATCGAGAATTGCAATATAGCTTACCTCCGGAAGATCGAGCCCCTCGCGGAGGAGATTGATACCGACGATGAGATCTATCTCTCCCGTACGCAGCTGGCGGAGAATCTCTATGCGCTCGAGAGTCTCGATATCGCTGTGGAGGTACCGCACTTTGAAGTCCTGCTCCAGCAGATAGTCATTGAGCTTCTCAGACATCTTCTTGGTAAGCGTGGTGATAAGTGCGCGCTCTCCGCGCTTGATAGCCTGATTGATCTCTTCGGTAATGTCATCGATCTGGTTTTTGCTGGTTTTCACTTCCACCTTCGGATCCAGCAGCCCCGTGGGACGGATGACCTGCTCTGCAATGTACTGCTTCTTCGTGTGCTCCTTCTCGTACCTGCTCGGCGTGGCCGACACGTAGATGGCCTGGTTCACCCGCTCTTCGAACTCTCCAAATTTCAGAGGACGGTTGTCATGCGAACTCGGAAGACGGAACCCGTACTCCACGAGCGTTTGCTTGCGGCTGAAGTTTCCTTCGAACATGCCACCGATCTGCGGGACGGTGATGTGCGATTCATCCACGAAAAGGAGGAAATCTTTGGGGAAGTAATCGAGCAGCGTGCTTGGCGGCTGCCCGGGCTCCGTATTATTGAGGTACCGGACATAGTTCTCTATGCCGGTGCAGTACCCCGTCTCCCGGAGCATTTCGAGATCGTACTCCGTGCGCTGGCGCAGGCGCTCCGCCTTGGCAATCTCCCCTGCACTGAGCATCTCCTTCTCGCGCACATCGAGATCCGCAACGATCTGCGCAACAGCTCTCTCTATCTTCTCCTGTGTCGTCACGTTGTGCGAAGCGGGGAAGATGGTGATCTCATTGAGATCTGCAATGAGTTCCCCAGTGAAGCTGTCGACTTCCTGGATGGTCTCTATTTCGTCGAAGGGCATCTCGAGCCGGAAGACCGTGTCACCTCCCGGCGGAAACACTTCCACTGTGTCCCCAAGCACATGGAACATGCCTTGCTTGAATTCCATGGCACTCCGCCTGTACTGGATATCCGTGAGTCGGCGCAGGAATTTGTCTCGCTGCACGGCTTCACCCCGTGTGAGCTTGATTGCCAGTGCCTCGTAGTCTTCCACGTTGCCAAGACCGTAGATGCAGGAAACGGATGCAACGACGAGCACATCGCGCCGGGTGAGGAGATTGAAGGTGGCTGCATGGCGGTACTTGGCGATCTCTTCGTTGATGCTCGCATCCTTCTCTATGTACGTGTCTGTGGTGGGGAGGTACGCCTCCGGCTGGTAGTAGTCGTAGTAGGAGACAAAGTAAGAGACGGCGTTCCCCGGGAAGAATCCCTGGAACTCAGAGCACAGCTGCGCCGCGAGCGTCTTGTTGTGCGCGAGAACGAGGGTGGGACGCTGCACCTCATGGATGATGTTGGCCATGGTAAACGTCTTCCCTGTTCCCGTGGCACCGAGGAGTGTTTGATGCCGCTCACCCGCCTTCAGCCCTTTGAGGAGCTGCGCGATAGCCTGGGGCTGATCACCGGTGGGAGAGAAATCCGAAACAAGTTGGAATGGCTGAGCTTCTGGCATGTCGGGGGAGTATAGCCGTATCGGCTATTCCAGAACATCATTCTCCCATTCGGATTTCATTGCAGGCCATTGACATAATCAACTTATATGTTGATAATATCCGCTCGACCTTTTGCACCACCGTCTGCTCTGCATTCGCCGTCTCTCAGTGCACCTAAGCACCGGGGGACATCGTTGTGCAGAGTCCCATCATTTTTTGAGAGAGAAAGGGAAGGATATGCGAAAGAGAACGATTTGCCGGCCATGGAGTTACTATTGGAGAATCTTCCATGGCCGCGACGAAGTGATCGTCAGGCGGGAGTCGACACCTCTAACGGTTCTGACCCCTGGACAGTCGGTCAGTTATTCAACCGTCGTGCTGAAACATGTCGATGGCGGGTTTAAAGCCACTGACGGACGACGGTGGGAAGGTGCAGGGATCATGGTTTCCGAAGGCGAGATTCTTGGTCTGAGTGTCGAGTACCTCTCGCCCGGTCACCTCCATCTCTTCACTGGAAAAGGTACTTTCACTTCCTGGGTGTAGAGAGACGACTGAGGCACAACAAACCCAAACCTTCTCCCATGAATTCCTCACGGAATCCATCGGGAGAAGGTTTAGAAGACTCCCCATGAGATTGTGCGTGGAGTGGACAGAACAAGAATGGGAGATGATTACTCTACGACATTGTTCCTGCTACGATACTGCCATGATCGACCTCCAGGATCTCCGCGCCCGGCCTGCTGCTTACCAGGATGCAGCGAAGAAGAAGGGGATAGATATTTCCATCGAGGGTTTTTTGAAACTCGATGATCTGCGCAGGGAGCTCCGGCAGTTCGTGGATGACATGCGTGCGCAGAAGAACAGCGTAAGCAAGCGCATTCCAGCCATGAAGGATTCGGAGCGGACGGAGGCACTGAAAGAAATGAAGAAGCTCTCCGAGAGCCTCAAGGAAAAGGAGGAGGAACTGCGTATAGCAGAAGAAAGCTGGCAGGAGATGCAACTGCAACTCCCCGCTATCCCGCACGAGGATGTCCCCGTTGGGAAAGATGAGAGAGATAATGTGGAAGTCCGGGGGGAGGGGAGCCTGCCGAAGTTTACCTTCACACCCAAGGACCACGTTACCCTGGGTGAGGAGCTGAACATCATCGATATCCCGCGCGGCGTGAAAGTTTCCGGGACACGGAACTACTACCTGAAAGGAGATGGCGCGCGCCTGCACCACGCCGTGCTGCGCTTCACCATGGATTCCCTCGTGAGGAAGGGCTGGACTCTCTTCTCCCCGCCACTGCTCGCGACCTACGACTGCTTCATGGGCACGGGTTTCTTCCCGGGAGTGGACCAGCAGAACATCTATGCGGTCGGGGGGCAGGAGAGAAAGGATGACCCCATACAAGGCGATGGACTCCACCTCATCGGAACTTCAGAAGTGACCGTGTGCAGCTACCACAAGGATGAAGTGCTGCAGGAAAAAGATCTCCCCACACGCTACGCCGGGTACAGCACCTGCTTCCGACGCGAGGCAGGAAGTTACGGCAAGGACACCAAAGGGCTCTACCGCGTGCACCAGTTTGAGAAAGTGGAGCAGGTGGTGCTGTGCAGGGCAGACCAGAAAGAGGGGATGAAGATGTTCGAAGAAATCCGGAACAACGCGGAAGACGTGCTGAAGGCGCTCAAGCTTCCGTACCGGGTTCTAAACATCTGCACGGGCGACATGGGGAAGGGGAAAGTCTTCATGCAGGACATAGAGACGTGGATGCCCTCACGGAAGAGCTACGGAGAGACGCACAGCTGCAGTTACCTCGGGGACTTCCAGGCACGGAGACTTAATATAAAGTATGAGACAAAAAGTGGTGAGAAGAAGTTCGTGCACACGCTGAATAACACCTGTATTGCTTCCCCGCGCATTCTCATCCCTCTCCTGGAAATCTACCAGAATGCAGATGGGACTGTGACGATTCCGGAGGTACTGCGACCGTACATGGGTGGCCAGGAAAAAATTGGGTAACTGAGAATGCTAACACAGTTTTTTGGTTGGGATAACACCATATCACCGGAAGTGTAGGTCTTTTTGATGTTGGGCTTTTATAAGCCAAAAAAGGAAGGATTGGTGACTTCTCCTTTGTCCCTGTTGCGGAGAGAAGAGACAGGAAAGTAGCAGCCGAACAGAGACCGGTACAGCCGGAAGATCTCGCTCTTGCAAGACAGGAAACACCCGACGCTACGCGAACGCTCCTTGGGGCACAGCAGGGATAGTATCTTTCTGCAGTAGAGGCAGTGGCCGGGAGCGGGTTCTCCGCGATTGGCCTTGCACGTGATGGTGTATGCGGATGAATGTTTTTGTGGTATAATATTTCTGTAGACCCACACACATACCATGATTCTGCTCCTCTCTGGCGCATCGGAAACTGCTCGGGCACTTGTGGTAGACAAGATCCTGGACACGCACAAAGACTGGCGCCATCTCGCGCTGGAGGATTTGCGTGAGGAGGACACATGGAATGAAGAGGAGATTGGCATGGAGGAAGTCTTTGGTGTGATGATCGCCTGTGACTGCGCAAAAGATGTGCAGCAGGAAGGTTGCCATATCATCATCACCTGCCCCTCCGTGCACCTCATAGAAACGGTGCGCGACACGTTCCCTGAAAAGATTGTCACTGTGCACATGGGCGAAGAGAAGGAGGGAGAAGAAACATTCTCCCACGTGCTCAATCCGAAGACGCACTCTCTCAACGATACATGCAATTTTTTGGAAGAACTCATTGCACAATGAAGCCACTCTTCCTTATAGCCGACGATTCGGAGTCCAAGCGTGAGTTATTGGAACGTATAGTGTTAAGGAACGTCGATGTAAAAGTGCTCACCGCACGAACCACGGAAGAAGCTCATGGACTTATTGTGGAGCACGTGGAATTTGCCGGAGCATTCATAGACTATGAAATCCCTTCAGAAAACGGACCGGCCGTCATAGCACACCTCAAAAAGCACAATCCAAATTGCTGCATCGCCCTCGTCACATCGGCTGATTGCTCCCACTACAGGGAAGAAGCCGAAAGGGCAGGAGCAGAGGCTTTCGTGAGTACCGCCTGGCCACTCGATAGGGTCGAGACTGATCTCAATTTACTGCTTGCTGAATGGAAAACACAGATGCAATGAAGCCTGGAATATGGAATGTTGTATGTCGAATGTAGGGAACCCACATACGACATTCTACCTACGACATCCATACCTTGACTCTTCCGCCTAAAAGCTGAAAGCTACAATCCAAATGCCTGCACTCTGCCTCCTATGAAAATACTGTTTACCCTTCGATGGCACTCAGGGCGAGAAAGTAATCCAAGGGAATCATCTCACAGTTCCTGCTTATGAAGATATTGTTTACCCGCTTCCCCCTCGAAAGTGCCCACGGCGGTGCAGAGACACAGACAATTTCGCTCATGAAAGGATTGAAGCAGCGTGGCCACGCGGTGGCATTTTTAGGAAGTTGCCCCACACTGCTCGTTCTCTGTCAACAACACCAAATCCCCTGTGCTTCTCTCGATATCGGCCCCCCGCCGGTAAGCAAAGAAACAATCATCAGCTTCTTTTGGAGAAAGAAGAGGATGCAGCAGAAGCTTGTAAGCGCCTTCAGGGAGTTCTGTGCCCATGGTCTCGACACGGTGATAATGCTGAGCATCTCAGAAAAGCTTCTGCTTACGCGCTCCGCAGCTGAGGCAGGTATCAAGGTGTTATGGATTGAACATGATTCCATCGGCCCGTGGCTGAAGCACAACCCCTTCCTGCGTAAACTTCGCAAACAGAGCCAGTGGGCAACAACCGTGTGTGTTTCGGAACTGAGCAGGAAGCTCTACCTTGATCTTGGATGGGATCCAAAGAAGGTGATGAGTATTCCAAATGGCATCGATCCTCAGCGCTTTTCCGTGGAACCGCCGGAGAAGAAACCGTCTGATCATCCTCACATTGGCTGTGTTGCCCGCCTCTCCGAGGAGAAAGGTATAGACCTGCTCATAAAAGCAATGAAAGATCTCCCCAACACCACACTCAGCATCGTGGGAGTGGGGGAGCAGAGGGACAGCCTGGAGAAATACATTTCCAAATATGAAATGGGTTTCCGCACGAAGATTGAGTCTCGTAAAGGAAACCTGGGAGCGTTCTACCACTCTCTGGATATTCTCGTGCTTCCTTCGAAGCGCCATGACCCCTTCGGTCTTGTGGCGGCGGAAGCGATGATGCTGGGGATTCCTGTGATCGTTACTGATGTCTGCGGCATCGCTCAGCAGCTCACACACGGCAAAGATGCGATGATCGTGGAAGCAGGTTCTGTGGAAGCACTGAAAGAAACCATTTCTGAGTTGCTCATAGACGAGAACCTGCGACGGAGCATCGCTCAGGCAGGCCAGCAAAAAGCGCTCTCTGACTTCACGATGGATAGCATGATCGACCGGTACGAGGAAGTGCTGCTTCGGAAGAAATAGGTGGGTATACTCGCGGTATGCGACTACTCACCGTTGCTTCAGCCGCACTGTCCACAGCAGTTGTAGGCAGCGTTCTCCCCTCCAATCTTTCTCACGTACAGGTGCATACATTTGAGGAGCCAATCGATGCACTGAGTATAGGAGTAGTAACCGACGAGATAGACCTTTCGGTGAGTGCGAGGCTGGGGTCCACATGGGCGGAGTGGGAAGACCTCTTCATTGAGAAGGAGTTTGATCCCCTCCTGCGGGAATCGAACCTGGTGCTCTTCCCCGAACCTGTGTCGGAAATCCGTCTCCGCGGGAGGACGGACCAGTACGTACTGCATCCTATTCGTGTTTCAAAGGAACCGATCCGCTACGCGGTCGCAGCCATAGGCAGTGTGGGCAAGCCTCGCATCCTCACACGGAGACAGTGGGGCGCGGATGAAAGCCTGACCTACGTCGGCACACCGACAAGCCGCTCTGATGAACCAAGCGAACCACCGGACAACAGTGAATACAATGCCGTGCCGCAGCGTGTACTCGACTGCGAGGAGGCGCAGCGCGACTTTCCGGAAGAATTCCGCACAGAGAAAACAACTGAAAACGATCCCAGCGGTAAGGAGTATCGCTGGCCCCGGCGGTACTCACCGGAAATCCGCCAGCTGGTGGTGCACCACACAGCACAGAAAGTGGATGGTGATGCCCGCCCCGCGGTGGAACGCGTGCGTGCGCTCTACGAGGCAATGTGGGAACAATCGGCATCGTGATGCTGGGGAATTTTGATGTCGAACAACCGGCACACGCGCAGACAAACAGCCTGAAGTGGCTCCTCGCCGAACTCGCGGACAGGTACGGGCTCGACCTCGAAGAACAGGCAGTCTTCCATGGAAAATCCATGCCGGTTATTGTGGGACATGGAGATCTGATTCCCACCGAGTGTCCTGGATACTATGTGCGGGAAACATTGAATACCATCCGCAGCCACGTGATTGCCGGTAATTACAGCGCAAAAATCACCTATCCGACTATTGCGAAAACAAGCGCAAAGAAACCCACCGCTTCCCGCGCAATCCTTCTGCCCGTTGGAAGTACGGAACTCACCGGAAGACCCGGAGGTCTCCTCCACGTCTCCTTGCAGTACAAACCGGCAGGCAGCATGCAGAGAAGAGGGCGCATTGCAGCAGTGAACCGCTCCAGCTCTGTGATCGGCCTCTGGCAGGAAAATGGAGGACACTACTCGGAGGTGCGTAAAGAGCTCATAGCACCGGAGAACATCCGCGGCGGAGAGGCAGAGACACTCCGCCTCCGCATACAACTCCCCCGCATCGCCGGCGTCTACACCGTGGACATCGGACCTGTGACATACGTCCTCAGGGCCGAGGGTCGCCGGGCCCCGGCTCCGAAGACCACACCCACCAGACAGTCCTACTCGCCGGAACAACGGCAGAATCTGCAGACACCCGGTTACCGCAGGATGCAGGCAGAGGAATGAAATACGACTGCGCTGCGTGCCGTGCAGTCTATTCTGACTTAGACCGTGCAAAACTTGCTGAGCGTGCCAAGCAGTACGCAAATGAACTGTATCGACTGCGTGAAGAAGCCTGCAAAAAAATAGGCGACCTGGATAGGATTCTTGGCGCGGCAGAAAAAAGAGGAATAAAACCTCAGTTCCCCCAAAACCCTTAAATAGTTCTTCTTGCGATTTTCTCTCTATGTATGATGTCGCAATTGTAGGCGCAGGGGCAGCAGGATTGACAGCTGCGATTTATGCAGGACGAAAGAAACTCAAGACTGTTTTAATCACCGGGCCGAACATCGGCGGGGAAACAAACTCCACCAACGACATCCGCAATTACCCCGGATACGAAGGATCAGGCCCAGAACTCATGAAAAAATTCTGGGAACAAGCAAAGACCTGGGGAGCTGAAGTCATCGAAGACACAGTTGGAAACATCAAACACACAAAACACTTCACACTCACACTTTCAAACGGAAAACAACTTGAAGCAAAGACAGTCATCCTCGCCTACGGCCGCGAACGCCGCAAGCTCAACATTCCAGGTGAAAACAAATTCTTTGGAAGAGGATTAAGCACCTGCACGACGTGCGACGCTCCGCTTTTTTCCAATAAAATCACTGCAATCATAGGCGGCGGAAACAGCGCTGTCGAAGGGGCGCTCGAACTTGCACGAATCGCTTCAAAAGTATACTTGGTTCACCGTCGAGAGGGCTTTCGCGCGGACGAAGTGACGGTCGACCTCGCACGTAAAGAACCAAAAATAGAAATCATCACCAACCATGTTCCTGTTGAAATCACCGGAGAGAAATTTGTCAGGTCACTAGTTATTGAAGATATCAACACTAAAAAGCAACGAACGCTTGATGTTAATGGAGTGTTTTCCGAAATAGGGTGGGAAACCCACACAGCA
>Ga0076334_107_pt1 | contig 19481 bp, 26 predicted proteins | sample RifGroA2_FD_68031 | JGI IMG/M metagenome (GOLD analysis project Ga0076334, IMG submission 68031) | Peregrinibacteria bacterium GW2011_GWA2_54_9 | reverse complement strand
GCCATTCCTATGAGCTGATTCTATGCCAAATTTTTACCCGTTCGACAAAGCGCGGCTGCTCTGCGGCCGCGTCATCAGAAAGTAATTCCTTCAGAGGCGGGCTCAGGGTGAAGCGCGGAGGCTCTGCCTCCGCGTGCTTCACAAATCAGCCATCCAATGGCAAATTCTTGATCTCTTGGCCTTTGCAAAATTTCTATTTTATGATATAATGTATCTGTTACATGGGATAACACCCACGAAACATACACATTCACATCCATTCCCCCCTTCCCATGAAACATGCATTGCTTGCCCCCGGGCGACGTGTGCGCGTCCTCTCTGTAGGACTCGCAGCCTCCGCGGGGCTCTATGTTCTCGTCGCGATGGTTGCAGAGCCCATGCGGGCATTTGGCGCAACCTCCGCGATGCCGGCGATACCGGGCCACTCAACAGCTCCGTGACAATCGGCACCAATGCCGTACGCTGCAATGTGCGCACCAACAACACCACGGGGTACAACCTTGCATGGCGGGTAACTACCGGAAGCGGAGGTACCGGCACCGGGTACATGATCAACCAGTTCGAAGACAAACTGCATCCGTTCCGCTACACACAATCAGACGCGTACTCCACCCCCACCGCCTGGAACTCCACGGCAGTCCCCTCCACCGTCTCCGCCTGGGGCGGGCGCCTGGCAGCGGCAAGTGCCGGATATGCTGCATCTCCTGTGACCTGGAGCGCAGATGCCGCGACGAACGAGAAGTGGATGGCAGTTTCCACGGGAGCGACAACCACAATCGCACGGGAAAACACGGAAACCGCCGAAACCGGCAACAACAATGATATCGGCTTCCGCGTGGAAGTCGGCGGCGACAAGATCCAGCCGACCGGAACGTATCGTGCAACCGTGACATTCACGGCGTCGACACAGTGATCATTCCTGTACTTTAACCCGGAAACTCTAAAAGCCAGCAAACGCTGGCTTTTTAGCATTCTGAAGCCATTCTTTGTTTGACAAAACATATAATTAATGTTATAATATTAACAAGAATTTACACAAACATTCAGATGAAAACCACAAAAAGTACTCCCGTAAACCTCAACAGAGTTACCGTGCTCACAGCTGTTGCTGCAGCATGCCTGTACACCCTCGTGGTGATGATTGCAGAACCCATGCAGGCGCTGGGAGCGACAACCGATACAGAAACGGCAGTTGTGCAACTCACACTGGGAGCGAGTATCGGCCTCAACTGCGATGCAGATGGAGGCGGTGCAGGTTCCGGTGAAACGCTCTCCCTCACGGGTTTCAGCGATAGCGGCGATACCGGCCCACTCAACGGCTCCGTGACAGTCGGGTTAAACCCGTTCCGCTACGCCGCAGGATCGGATTCCTACACCACGCCCACAGCCTGGAATAGCACGAATGTGCCGAGCACTGTTGCCGCCTGGGGCGGCCGTATAGCGCAGTCCAGCTCCGGGCACGCTGTTTCTCCCGTCACCTGGGGGAACGACGCTGCGACCGATGAGAAGTGGATGGCGGTCTCCACCGGTGCAACGACGACAATCGCAAGCGAGAATAATGCCTCGCAGGAAGCAGGCAGCAATAACCGCATCGGCTTCCGCGTGGAAGTCGGTGGCGACAAAATCCAGCCGACCGGAACATACCGCGCAACCGTGACGTTCACGGCGTCGACGAAGTAAGAACAGGCTTTCAGCTTTCAGGAGATAGCTTATTGGAATGAGCTGGTGCTTAGACCCCTAAGGTTTGAAGCCTTGAGGATCCAGGATTTCCTAAAAGCTATAAGCTATCTCCTGAAAGCTGTTCCCGCTTGATGCTCCTGGGAGAGCGGCCTAGACTGCATTTGTCTCCCCTCTCCCTTTTTTGTCACGCAGGTATCTCATTGCAGCAAACTGGAAGATGCACCCCATCCCCGACGGGGCTCTTGCGGATGACTCTCCCTACAAGCCGCAAAAGGACATAGATATTCTCGTGTTCCCCACATTCCTGAGCCTGGGAACCTGCCTGGAGGCAGGTATTGCCACAGGGGCACAATGCGGGCATCCCGAACCGCACGGGGCGTACACCGGAGATGTAAGCATGGCAATGATCCGGAAAGCGGGATGTACGCATGTACTGTGCGGCCATTCGGAACGAAGGCTTTTCCACGGAGAGAACGATGAGAATGTCGCCGCACAGGCAACAGCCGCGCTGGAAGCAGGATTGCACCCTATCATTTGCATCGGAGAATCGGCGGAAGAGCGGGACGCCGGCGAGGCGGAACTGGTCGTGACCAGGCAGCTCGCCCCTCTTCCTTTGGGAAAAGACATCACTATCGCCTACGAGCCAGTCTGGGCCATTGGGACAGGCAATACCGCAACCCCGGAGCTTGCGCAGGAGATGCACGCGCTTATCCGCTCCCTCCTGCCCACAGGGCGCAGAGAGACAATACGTATCCTCTATGGTGGCTCTATGAAGCCGGAAAACGCAAGGGAGCTCCTCATGAAGCCGGATATCGACGGAGGCCTCGTAGGTGGCGCCTCATTGAAACCAGACGCATTCCGGGGGATTATTGCTGCAGTACGGTCCCTCTGACTCCCTTTCCCCCTCCTGCCATGGATCTCCTCGCTGTACTCCTCTTCGGGTGGCCTGTCCTCTTCCTCCTGCCAGTGTTCATCCGGCAGATCAACCAGTACGAGCGCGGGGTGGTTCTCACCATGGGCAAGTTCAGCACTGTCTGGAACCCGGGGTGGAAGATTCTCATTCCCATATTCCAGCGGGTGATAAAAGTGGACATCCGCGTGAAGGCAGTGGATGTCCCGGACCAGGAAGCAATCACGAAGGATAACATCCCCATACGCATCAACGCGGTGCTGTATTTCAGAGTGATGAATGCGGAAAAAGCTGTCCTGGAGGTCGAAGACTTCTTCTACGCAGTCTCGCAGCTCGCCCAGACAACCATGCGCAATGCTGTGGGAGAGGTGAAGCTGGATGAACTCCTGGCCCAGAAACAACAGGTAAGCGAGAGGATAAAGATAGTAGTGGATAAGGCGTCCGATCCCTGGGGCATCGACGTGCAGAGCGTGGAACTCAAGGACATCGTGCTGCCGGAGAACCTCAAGCGCACCATTGCGAAGGTTGCCGAAGCAGAGCGCGAGAAGCAGGCCGTCATCATCAATTCTGAAGGTGAAGTGATCGCTTCGACGAACATGGCGAAGGCCGCGCAAACCCTCTCCCAGCAACCCGGCGCCCTGCACCTGCGCACTCTGCAGAGTGTCAATGACCTAAGTTCCGACCAGTCGAATACCGTCGTCTGGATGATCCCCATAGAGGCTCTCAAAGCATTGGAAGGCTTTGCAGTGAAGCGGTGAAAGTAAGAGGAAAGAGATAAGAGGAAAGAAAATAAGAGGATTCAGGTTCCTGACGTTCTCTAGGATTTATGTACTTTCCTCATTCCTCCTATTCTCATCCCTCTTATCTTATTCTCATCACTTTTTGTTGTTGACTCCATAAGGTCCATCAGTAGAGTACAGTCCTCCCATGGGACGGCATACTGGAGAGGATCGACCAGCTGTGAAGCACGCGGGGACAAGCCCCCGCGCCTCACCCTGAGCCTGCCCCTGAAGGAACAACCTTTTATGACGCGGCTGCCGCTGTTCGAAGGCCCTGAGGGCCTCTCAGGCCCGAATTGGGAGCAGCCGCGCTTTGTCGAACGGGTAACTGCCCTGCGCAGGAAACACAGAAAAGTGAGAACAGCCATTGCCTCAGCGAGAACGCTGCTCTGCTGGAAGTGACCGTAGCAGCACAAGAAGGAACGCCATGCAGAAGAAGACTGTGAGTTGCTGCACCAGTCCTCCGAGGAAGAACGCCCCCCCTTCGGAGAAACGGGCAACGGCAGAAACGCCTCCGCTCAGAAGAACATGGAGAAGCGTCATAAGAACACCCAGCACAAGCAGAGGACCCACAATGCGCCCCCAGTGCCCTTTGGAACGCCTGAGGCTCTCTCTCACAGCTCCAGCAGGACTGAGGCGCTCCTGCACGAGGAGAACCGGTGCAAACACCAGCAGAGGACCCATGACAATAGCCGCCACACTGCTCACCAGCATGAGTACGGGCATCAGTATTGCGAGACCGGGCAAAAACCCCAGGAACACCACCCACCCAAAACTCCGGGCAAAGGCCCACAGCCAGACAACAAGCATGGGGAAGAACAGTATGCCGCACCTGCGCAAGACGTCGATGACATGTCCATGATCCTCTGCAAAGACAACAAGGCTCACGAGGGCTCCGCAGAAGAGAAGAATGAGCGAAAACACCCCAAAGAGGAGAAAGTACGGCGAGAGAGCATCAGTCATGCTCCTCGCTCTCTCGAGCACATACGTTTCTCTTTCCCCCTCAGTCATATGTTCCAGCTGCTCCGCGACCAGGCTGATTTCCTGCATCATTTCCATGGTCGCATCCCCGTCTCCTGTTTCCATTCTCCGCATGTACTCCTCATAGCGCTCCTCCGGTAACCCAAAACTCTGCGCCACCTTGGCAACATCATGATCCATGGCACGCGAGAGAAAAGTGACGAGGAGCGCATAGAGCACAGCAAGAACAACTGCACTGGCAAGAAGCAGGGCGAAGGATCGCACAAAGAGGTTCCAGCTGTTCCTGAAAAGACTCCACATACGTACACACTCTACTCAAACACGCACCCACAATCCATTGCCGGTGTTCTTCGCTGCTCCGGCAAGTTCCATCATGGTGAGTGCGGCATTCACAGAGGCCGCTTCCAGACCGGAACGTTCCCTCAGCTCAGAAACAGACTGTGGCATGCCGGTGAGTGCCCTGAGCACCACCCCCTCAGTGGGACTCTTGGGGAAGTACAGAGCCTGCTGGGCGCTCTTCTCTGATACAACAACGCCAATGTCTCCAAGAACTTCGATGCCGGAAGAAACGAGCTTCGCACGACCCTGAGCAATGCAGGCATGGCATCCTGCCGCGTGCTCATCGAAAATCTGTCCCGGCACCGCAAACACCTCCCTGCCGTATTCCAAAGCCAGATCTGCCGTAATGAGCGCCCCGCTGCCCTCCCCCGCCTCCAGCACCACTGTACCCTTTGAGAGGCCTGCAATAATACGGTTGCGGGCAGGGAAGGTGAACTTATCTGGCGGGACATCCAGCGGAAACTCACTCAGAAGCAGACCTCCTTTCGCCACAATCTCCTCTGCAAGCACCGCATTGCTCCTGGGGTAAATGGAACCCATACCATGCCCGAGCACTGCCACGGTCTTCCCTCCTGCCGTAAGTGTCTCCCTGGCCACCTGTGCATCTATGCCGAGGGCAAGACCACTCACAGTCACCACTCCGGCCGATACCATTGGTGGCACGAAGAGTTCAGTGACGCGCTTGCCGTAACTGCTCATCCCGCGCGTCCCTACAAGGGCAACGCACGGCTGTTCAAGAATCTCAAGATCTCCCCTGTAGTACAGAAAAACCGGGGGATCTGCTATTTCCCGCAGCAGGCGGGGATAGAGGGCATCCTCAATACAGAGGACACCGATGTCTCTCTTCGCAAGTTCCTGCTCATACGCCTCCGGCTGGAACTCCTCGAGACGATTGAGGACAGTGAGGACGGTTTCTTCCCTGCAAGAGAGAGCCCTGAGCAGTGGCTGATCGACGTGTGAGAGGGCACCCTCCAGAGAGCCGTATAACTGCAGCAGGGCATCGTAGCGCTTCTTAGAGAGAATATTGAGCCAGGACCAGGTAAGGGCAGTTGGACGATCCATAGGAGAGGGGAGTTTAGCACGAGGTTCACGAGAAAAAAACGCGCAGCGTTCGCAGAACTGCAGATGGCCGCGCCACGTGGGCGCGCAGCCACATAAAGTCGCTGGCGCGCCTTTACGTGGAGCCACCTTCGGGAATCGAACCCGAGACCTACGCGTTACGAGTGCGTCGCTCTACCAACTGAGCTAAGGTGGCAGGTTTGTGCATTATCTATGATCCATTTTCCATTTTCAATGAACCCTATGCAGCTTTTTGAGTATTTGCAGCCGCTGCAGGAACGAGAGGATTCTCAAGAACAGTGGCAGCGAGCGTAACAGTAAAAACACTGAAGTACGCAAAGAGGAGCTGGCTCGCAATGGACCCAATGACTCCTGCGAGCAGCAGCGAAACCGGACTCACGACCCTCAGCACCATACTGATTGCGACAAAGACCACAAACCCGCAGAGCATTGCCACAATGGTGTTCCCGAGGATCTTCCCCCAGTACCCGCTGGTTCGCGCATAGCTCATGCTTGCACTCTCAAAGATGCTCTTTCCGTCTCTCAGGAGCAGCACCGGCGCAGGCACGAAGCGCGGCATGAGCATGATGCCAAAAACCACGCCAATGAACGGAACCCAGACGAAGGACCGTACGCCGATCCAAATGCTCAGTCCAATGAGAGAAACAATCTTGCCCAACGTTTGCCGGAGTGCCTCGGCGGTGTTCATGTGCCGCCCGGTGGCCACAACAAGGTAATAGTACGTGCCGATGATAGAGATCACCCACATCGCAAGCACAAACGTGAATATGGAGCCGACGAACGCAGCAGCAGCCGCAGGAGGAATAGCCCCCTCCTCTCCCATCATCTCTCCCATTCTCTGCATCGCTTCTCCGTCTCCCTGCTGCATGCGCATCATGAGGTCCTGCAGCTGCTCGGGATCTCCAGCAGCATTCTCCATGCCACCGATGAGGGTGCCGATTTCCTCTCCTACGCTCTTCTGAGCCCGGAAGGCAATGAGACCCAACAGAAGGCCAATGACGACCGCACCAACCATGAGAGGACGCAGGAGAGCACGAAAATCAGAGACACTCTTCTTCAGGAGCGGACCGAGCGGGAGCACCATGGAAAAAGGGGGAATTTTTCTCAGCGTAGCGTATTTGCACACCCACACAAGAAAACAGCCTGACCAGTCAGGCTGTTTCTTGCTCATTCATGTGTCGGCGGCTGCTGGAAGGGATGCGTGGTCTTACCTAAGGAACAAACGCCTCGAGGCTCCGAAGACGAGAGCGGTGCGGCCCGGGAGGGCCGACCGCCTCGCGGTTCGAAATTCCGACGAGGCCACCCTTCACATCCTTCTCTTCGAACTTCGCTGTCAACGTTTGCCCGGCAATGCTGACAGTGACTGCCGTCACATCGCCTACGACCTCCACCTTATGCCACTTCCCCGCCGGGATTGCCGGCTTCTTTTCATCCTGTTCCAGCCGGATACGCTTTTCCTCCACCAGTCGCTCAACTTTACCTCCTGCGACTTTGTGGATGTTCAGCGTGCCGTAGCCGGCGTCCAGGACGATGTAGATACCGTCCTCCGGCAGGAAGGGGCGTTTTTCAGACACGGACCCCGTTGCCCGGAGCAGGATGCAGAGGTGATCGGCGTATGCGACGCCGCCACCCATGTCCTCCCACTGCCACTGGAACCTCACTGTGAAGGCTCCCGGAAACTCCCTGCGCAGGAAAGCGTAGGCCCGGTTTCCGAGTACGAGCTGGCCGCCGTCCTTCTCTGTGACGAGCCGGCCGACGTTCCCGTACTGGTGGGGGAGATGGAAGCTCCAGTTTGAAAGCTTGGGATCCGCAAACTTCTCCTCGATGTACTGCGCCTGAGCGGTGCAGGCCGCCGCGAGGAGCACGGCGGCGGAAAGCAGAAACAATTTCAAGATCCCTCTCCTTTCCCCTTCTGTGTGTGCAGCCAACAATACAAATGAGCATGCGGGAATCGCAGTATCCTGCATTTCCCGGCTCTTGCAATTTTATTGATTTATTATATAAATTGCAAACGGTTCCCCCTCTCTTCCGCTCTCTTCCTGCCTTCCTGAGGCTTCACACAGATCCCCAGGAGTGCTATAATGATAAGATTTCTCTCCGAGAAACCAACTCAAAAAAACTCACACACAAACTCATGTCCATAGACGCCTGCATCGCTCATGCTATCCACAACGACCTGGATATCCTGGAGGCCCTCCCGGAAATTCACGATTTGCCCGTGGAGGAAATGGAAACGTACATAGAGAAGTACGTGTGCGATGTGCACCAGAAGATGCGGCAGGTCATCGTGGAGTACGGAGATGGTTTCGTCCGCTCCAAAGACGCTGCAGGACTCTGCGCAACCTGCCTGCAGCAGGGAATCCCCCTCCCCGCGCACATCCTACTTAAGATGTGCCAGACCATCGTACAGATGAGTGAAATCGACGCACGCTTCATCCTGGACACAGAGGATGGCAAGAGCCTGTACTACATGAAGATGCAGCTTGTTTGAGCAGTCGCTCACCCCTGGAGCTCTTAGGACATTTTGGCTGAGAGTTTTTGAACCTTTGTTGTATTAGCAAGAAGCGTATAGCGGGTAGCGTGTAGTAGCGGCTAGTCGCTACACGCTAATCGCTTTCTGCTTTTCTAGCGCTTGCTGAACTGCGGCGCCCTGCGTGCACGCTTGAGTCCAGGCTTCTTCCGCTCCTTTACGCGTGCATCGCGCCTGAGGAACCCCTCCCGCTTGATCTGGGAACGGAGCTCCGGATCGAAGAGAAGGAGCGCACGGCTAATGCCATGGCGCATGGCATCGGACTGCGCGGACTTCCCACCCCCAATGAGAAATACCTCCAGATCGAATTCGTTCTTCTTGCCCACGAGAGCAAGAGGTGCCAAAGCATTCTCAACCTGCACACCGGCAAAATAGTCTTTGATCTTCTTTCCGTTCACATGCGCCACACCCTCACCATTCACAAAAAGCCTCACGCGCGCGATGGCTGTTTTGCGCTTCCCCACGCTGTAGAAGTACTGCCGCTTGCTGTCTGCTTCTGCCATAGAATTTACGGGAGGGAAAGTGTTACCGGCTTCTGTGCCTCATAATCATGGCGACCATCGGCAAAGACATGTAAACGCTTCATCATCTGCGGACGCAGGCGATTGGCTGGGAGCATGCGCTTCACCGCAAGTTCGACCACCTTCTCCGGGCGCTCTTCCATCATGGTTCCCATGGCTTTCTCACGCAGATGCCCGAAGTATCCCGTGTGCTTCCTGTACATCTTCTGAGTGAGTTTCTTCTGAGGCACGGCCAGCTTCGCTGCATTGATGATCACCACGTGGTCTCCGCACAGCTGGTGAGGTGAAAAACTCGGGCGGTGTTTGCCACGCAGAACATGCGCAACGCGTGAAGCCATACGGCCAAGGGACTTCCCTTCAGCATCAACAAGAACCCACAGGGGTGCCAATGGTGGAATAATGGAGGTTTTCATGATGCTGTTTTCTTTGAAGAAGATTTTTTCTTGGGGTCATCTTTCTTCTCAATTTTCGTCTTCGTCTCTTTCATTTTCTTGGCTCCTGCCTCTGCTTTCTCTCCTGCCGGCCGGAGTCCGCTCTTGGCGGACGAAGGCTGGTTCTTTGCAGATCTCTTCTGCTCACCCTCCTGTGCACTGCCGAGAACAGCATCCACAAGGATGAGATCGACGAGTGAAGCCCCGTCCCCTTTGCGGGCACCGACCGGCGTGATGCGCGAAAGCCCGGAAGTGCGGTCAGCGTAACGCTTGCAGTACACCTCCATGATCTTCCGGCTCGCATTCTTGTCTGTCACGACACGATTGATATAGCGCACTGCCGTGTGTGGAGAATGCGACTTCGCGTAATGGATGAGGCGGTCAATAACCGGCTGTATGACCTTCGCGCGCTTCTTGGTGGTACGCACAGACTCATACAGCAGAAGAGACGTCACGAGATTGCGCTTGATCATCTTCGCATGACCTGGTTTCTGCTTGAGCCTGAGGCGGGAACGCTGATGTCGCATGAGAGAGTCAGAGTAAAGGCGAGAGAGTGGTGTGAATCAAGAAAAAGAAGGAGGTTATTCATCAACGTTTTCATCCGCGAGGGTAAGATTGCGTTCTTTGAGCGTTTCCTTCACTTCATCGAGCGCCTTCGCACCAAAACCGCGGAAGTTACTCAGCTGGGATTCTGTGCACTTCGTGAGCTGCTCGATACTCCCCACACCCGCATTGATGAGCGCATTGAGCGTGCGTGGTGAGAAGTTGAGGATTTCAATAGGTGTGTAGCTCTCCTTCACCGGGGCGGCATCGCCCTCTTCTTCACGTGCACTTGCACGGGAGAAATCGGCAATGAAGTCTGTCTCCACAACCTTGTCTTCGCTGGAGAAGTACTCGAAGTAGCTCTTGAGCAGCTGCGCTGCAAACTGCATGGCTTCCTCCGCCGTGAGAGCGCCATTGGTTTTGACATCAATCACAAGCTTCTCAAGATCGGTACGCTGGCCCACACGGGCAGCTCCTACCTCAAATCGCACCTTCTCCACAGGACTGTATACCGCATCAATGTAGATGAGTGACGGCTCATTCTGCTTCTTGTTGCGTTCACTGGCAGGAGTGTACCCCACCCCCTTTTCAATCATCAGCTGCATATCGATTTCCCCTCCCCTCTCAAGAGTGCAAATCTCCTGGTCCGGATCGAGAACCTCAATATCGGAAGAAACCCTGAGATCCTTCGCTTTGAGTGTCTTTGGCCCCTTCGCCGTGAGAGTGACTTCTTCTGCATCTTTGCTGAACTTGCGGAGTCTGAGCTGCTTTAAGTTGAGACAAATGTCTACAACCGACTCCACAACACCCTTCATGGCAACATACTCGTGCTGCACACCCTTGACGCGTATGGACGTCACGGCGACACCCGGGAGGCTGGAAAGCAGCACACGACGAAGTGCATTGCCAAGTGTCATCCCGTAACCAGGCGGCAGAGGCGCAATAGTGAAAATTGCATGGGATTCATCACCTTCTGTGACGGGTACAACACTGAAGGTGGGTAGACCGATTTCCTCCTGAATAATATGCATACGATTGAAGTGGGAAGAAAACACGAAGGAAACATCCCTCGAGGACTAGCGTCGGGAATAGAATTCAATAACCTGGCGAATGTCCACTGCCTGCTCGGCAGACTCCGCATCCGGAGCGGAGAGTATTTCCACAGAAAGATTGTGCGCATCCACCTTCAGCCACTTTGGAGGCATGTATTTCTCGTGTTCCTGCAGAATAGGATTGAAAACGGGAGAAGTCTTGCTCCGTTCACGGACAACAATTTTGTCTCCCCCCCGTACACGGTAGGAAGGCACAGTCACACGAACACCATTCACGGTGAAGAGGCCATGATTCACGAACTGACGGGATTGGGTGCGCGTGAGAGCGAACCCCGCCCGGTAAATAACGTTGTCGAGGCGACGCTCCAAGAGCTGTTTCATCATCTCACCGGTCTGTCCCACCACCGCAGCTGACTCCTTGTAGATACGGTGGAACTGCTTTTCTGAGAGGCCGTAGATGCTGCGTACTTTCTGCTTCTCAGCAAGCTGCTGCGCATATTCAGATTTGCGTCCCATGCGGTCGCGTGGCCCCTTCCCAGGCCCCTGTGGCTTGCGCTGCAGTATTTTGTCGTACTTATCGCTTCCGAAGAGATTCGTCCCGAATCGCCTGCAGATCTTTGCTTTTGGTCCTGTGTACTTCATAGACGTTTGCTTGAGGAAGGGAAAATTACACGCGGCGGCGCCTGCACGGGCGACACCCTCCATGAGGGATGGGTGTGGTATCGATAATGGATTCCAGATTGATCCCCGCAGATTGTAAGCCACGGATAGCCTGCTCACGGCCTGGCCCAAGACCTTTCACCTCCACATGCACCGCCTCAATGCCATAGCCGGCAACAGCTGTCACGGCAGTTTCTGCAGCTACTTTTGCCGCGTAGGGAGTGGATTTGCGTGTCCCCTTGAAACCGGCAACACCACAGCTGCTCCCGCCGATTTTATTTCCCTCGAGATCCGTGAACGTCACGATCGTGTTGTTCTCGCCTGCATGAATGCATACGCGCGCAACGGGAAGTCTCTGCTTGAGCTTCTTCTTACGACTTTTGACCTTCTTGACTTCAACCATAGGAACAGAAATGGAAAAAGATTACGTCTTTGTCAGCGTGACACGGCCGGAGAGACCCGTCTTTTTCTTTCCGCGCCTCGTACGCGCATTCCGACGGGAAGTCTGCCCACGGACAGGGAGCTTGCGGCGGTGGCGGTACCCCCTCCACGTGCCAATATCCTGCAGGCGCTTGATATCCATAGAAACACGACGAGTCAGTTCCCCTTCTATCTCCTCCATCTCCACCCGCGCACGCAGACGCCCCTGATCTTCCTCGGAAAGTTTGTCTGCCTTCGTACCGGGATCGATGCGGAGTTCTTCCAGAATCTTCCGGGAGCGGGACTGACCAATGCCCTTAATGTACGTAAGAGCAATATGAATCGTCTTGTTGCCAGGGAGTGGAACACCTGCGATGCGCAGCATAGTGAGAAGAAGGTAACTAACCCTGACGCTGCTTGTGGCGCGGGTTCTTGCAGACAATACGACGCACTCTCTTGCCCATTCCGTTTCGACGGATGATGAGACGGCAGTCCTTACAAATGGGCTTTACTGATGCGCGTACTTTCATGGAAGAAAAAAAAGATAATGATGAGCCCCGATTGCTATGCTTGGTTCTCTGGTGCCCCCTCTCCGTTCTCTCCGAGAGAAAGAGACTGATCGGAACGGAAACGGTAGACAATGCGTCCTTTTTCCAGATCGTAGGGAGTCATTTCGACCTTCACACGATCCCCCGGCAGTATGCGAACGCGGTGTACCCGCATCCGTCCTGCGAGAGTGCAATGGAGCTCATGGTCCTTTGCCTGGGAGCTTATGACTTTGACGCGGAATGTGGCATTTGGAAAGGTTTCTTCGATAATGCCGATCAATTCAATGACGTCTTTAGACACAAGTCCTTAAACAAAGTAAAGCCGAAAAATCCTACAGAGCGAAAGAGCCTGCAGCAAGCGTTATCTCTGCAAAATTTCCTTCACTCTCCTAAAATCTATTGTCAAAAACTTGTTTTAGTATATAGATGTAATCTCAGGCGATGACCTCGCATTTTTCGGCTTGCACAAGCACCGTATGCTCAAAATGAGCAGAGAGTGCACCATCCTGAATGGAGAGAGTCCACCCGTCGCTGCCCTCTCTGATCTCGTCGCTTCCCGCAGAAATAATGGGCTCAATGGCAATGAGTGCACCGACCGGGATCGCCGCTCCCGTACCCGCCGACCCGAGATTCGGTATATCGGGAAATTGGTGCAGTGCCTTCCCGAGACCATGCCCGGTAAGAGAGCGAACCGGATGGAACCCTGCGCTTTCGACAATCTTCTGAATGGTGAAAGAAATGTCCCCCACCTTCGTGTCTTTGCGAATGATCTGCAGGGCGGCATCAAGCGCATGCTGCGTGGCAGTGAGCAGACGCTCTGCCTCCCCACTCACCTTCCCCACGGGCACAGTGAGGCAGGCATCTGTGTAGAGACCCTCGAAAAGAACGCCGCAGTCAATGGAGATGATGTCCCCTTCCGTGAGCGCTCTTTCAGACGGAATGCCGTGCACGCACTGCTCATTGACGGATGTGCAGAGAGTTGCGGGAAACCCCTGGTATCCCTTGAAAGCGGGAACGGCACCCTCATGTGAGCGGATGAATGCTTCCGCCTTCTCATCGAGAAAGCGTGTGGTAACACCCGCCTCAACCAGGGAGGCAACGTAGTCCAGGCAGCCTCTCAGTATTTTCCCCCCACGGCGTGCGGATGCCTGCTCTTCTTCGGTGAGTATTTGGGTGGCACTCATTTGTTGCAGAATAGAAGTCTTTCTACGCGAGCCCCAGCGCTTCCTTCAGTTTCTCGTAGAGAGTATCCACTGTGCCCTCTCCCGCAATCTCTATCATTCTCCCCTCCGCCTTATACTGCTTAATAACCGGTTCCGTCTTCTCATGAAATGTTGCCATGCGCTTGCGGACAATGGCTTCATTTGCATCATCTGTACGCCCCTGGTCTCTGGCGCGTTTGAGAATGCGCTGCAGGGCATCTTCCTCCTGGAGGAGGATGTGTACGCAGCGGAAATCCCTCCCCTCTTTCTTCATGATGGCTTGAAAATCCCGCTGCTGGTCTCTGTCCCGCGGGATGCCGTCAAAGAGGATCTTTTGACTCTCCTGCCGCTTCCCTATGGCTTCCTTCACCACCTGCATGATGATCTTATGCGGGACGAGCTTGCCGACATCGATGTAGGACTGCACGGTCTCTCCGAGTTTTGAACCGGATGCTGCAATGGCACGGAGTTCCCCTCCTGCTTCAAAAATGCTGTACCCAAACTCCTGTGCGAGCTTCCTCGCCTGCGTGCCTTTACCGCTTCCCTGGATGCCGAAGAAAACGAGATCCATCATTGAGAAGGAAAAGAAGCACGCAGAATGTCGAATGTCGAATATGGAATGTTGGGATTTCCATATACCACATTCCATATGCCACATTCCCCTGAGTTGCCGAGAAAAACGAGATCCATACAGAGAGGGAGGAAATACTATGCAACCCTGCGAACATTTTTTGGCTCACTGAGAGTGAGTGCTTGCTCAACGAGAGCGCGATCATCCGGCGGGAGTTGCACCATCTGGCTGATGCGGTTGATGACCGGCACCTGGGCATCCGGACCAACGGCCTCAGCAATCCGACTCCCCTCTGCAGCAAGCATTTGATTGCATTTCGGCGTGCCGTTCCCATAGTGACTCACGCCGGCCCGCATACGCCCTACTGCATCATCCACTGTCCGGAGGATTTCCCTGGTGGATGCATCTTCCATGCTGAACGCAACTACCTGCCCTCCTTCTCCCCCTTCATAAATAGCTTTTGCCTGCGTATCTAAACGGCGGTACCGCTCTTTCACCCCTGGGTCTGATTCCTGGAATGCGAAGTCCGCCCTGCCATGGAATTTGTGCGTGACCATATTCGCCGTCTCGACATACCACACAGCATCTGCCTGTCCCATGCCGCCAGTAACAAGTTCATCGACCGTGCGCAAATGCATCTCCGTTCTGCGATGAGACATCTCTGCACTGCCCGGTTCAGGTCTCGGTGTTTCAGCTTGCCGTGCACCGACTGGTGCTGCGGGTTCAGACAAGTTTCTCATAATCGTGCGCAAGGAGCTGCGCGTTGATCTGGCGGATGAGTTCCATCACAACTCCGACAACAATGATGAGTCCCGAACCGGAAATAATCAAATCCTGCGAACCCAGCGCCGAGTAGCGCGTGAAGAGGAGAGGGACAATGGCAACCACGGCGAGGAAGAGCCCGCCCCACAGATTCATGCGGTTACTGACCTTGGCAAGAAGCTCTGCAGTCGGCTTGCCGGGACGCACACCGGGAATGAACCCGCCCCGCTTCTGGATGGTCTCTGCGATGTCATCGGGCTTAAAGGTCACAGACACATAGAAGTAGGTGAAACCCATGACGAGCAGGAAATAGAGCGCCATGTACACCACGCTCGGATTCTGGGGATTGATGTAGATATTGATGAAATTCACCACAGGGCGGAACCGCTCTGCAGTGGAGAGGAACTGGGCAATGATCGCCGGAAGGGTGATGAGAGAGATGGCAAAGATGATGGGGATCATTCCTGCCTGGTTGAGACGGATAGGGAGACTGGCCTGCACGCCGCGTCCTGCTCCCTGGTTCGCGTAGGTGATGGGGATGAGACGGTGTGCATCGGTAAAGAGCACCACCGCTACGAGCATAGCAAGCGATACAATGCTGAAGAGGTAGAACGCAGCCATTTTGCCTTCTCCGGCAATGAACATGGAACTCACAACTGCGGGAATACCCGAAACGATTCCGGTGAAGATAATGAGGGAAATGCCGTTCCCTATGCCCTTCTCCGTAATGAGCTCTCCAAGCCACATGAGAAAGATGGAACCGGTAGTGACGAAGAGCATGGGACCAAGGACACCCGGGAAACTGAGATCCACCAGCCGTACCCCGCCCTGCCCGAGCAGGATGAGGAACCCGTAGCTCTGTACGAAAGCAAGAGGGAGAGTGAGGTAGCGCGTGTATCGGTTGAGCTGTTGCTGGCCTGTTGCTCCTTCCTTACTGATTGCCTCGAGCTTAGGGAAGATGACAGTACAGAGCTGGATGATGATAGAAGCGTTAATGTAGGGAGAGAGCCCGAGCATTACGACGGAGAAGTTGTCTAAGGCTCCGCCGGTGAGGGCAGCAAATACCCCCACTGCACCTGCTCCTCCGCGTGAATCGAGAAACTGTGTGAGTGCGAACGTGTCCGCCCCAGGAACGGCGATATGCGCAACAATGCGGTAGATAAAAAGCAGCCACAGCGTCACAAGGATGCGGCGTCGCAGTTCCTCAGATTGCCAGAGCTGTCGCAGATACCGGAACATGATGAAGGATGGAGCGCAGGAGAAATACCTCGCTTACAGGGCCATAGTCTCCTTAGTGGCCCTCCATTGTCAATTGGAGGAAGTGGTAACCTTGCCACCGGCCTTAGAAACAGCCTCACGTGCCTTTGCGGAAGCCGCATCGACTGTGAGGGTGTACTTCTTGCTCACCTCTCCGCTCCCGAGCAGCTTAATGGGCCGCTTGGTGCGCACAAGTCGCGCCGCACGAAGAGCCGACTGGTCGTAGTCCCCCGCCGGCAGTTTCTTCTCAAGCATCGAGAGGTTCACCACCTCGTACTCGGTACGGCCGAGGCTGGTAAATCCGCCGAATTTGGCACTGTTGCCACGGGCAATGCGTTTGCGTGGTCTACGAGAACCCGGCGCTGGACGGAGCGTGTGGAGATTCATAGGAAATCTTTTGAATCGGGCACGCATGATAGTGGCTGCACAGCACCCCGACAAGAAAAAGTGGATAAAAATGGCCCATAGCTCTTCGCTATCAGGAATGAGTGAAGTGCTTAAGCAGTAAGACCGTAGGATGTAAATCAACCGTAAGGTCTCGCTGGAAGCTGGAAGGGCTGGAAGCTGCTAAAAAAGCCATTCTGTGGTACAATAAGAGGATTTCTATGCCTTCATTCCGGCACCAGACATCTTCTCTCCTCCTTGCAGGCCTCGTCTGTATCCTCTGCATCACCCCTGCAGAACGCTGCAATGCCCAGAACCGCGCACAGCAGGTGACATACGTCACGCGGTCAGAAGCAGCACAGTTTCTCCTGAAACGGAGCAATAGAGTCATCCCCTACATCATGAATAACGGAAAGTATTCTGACGTCATAGACGGAGAACCATACGCAAGGTACGTTCTCTACGCAGCAGGAATAGGCATGTGGTCCCCTGACCCGGCAACAAATCGTCTCCACCCACACAAACCCATCAGCCGTGGTGAGTTCCTCCAGATGCTTGCCGCTGTATTCAATCTTCCCCTGAATATGGCACAGAACTTCGAAGATGTGCAGGGGGGAGACTGGGATGCCCCCTACGCAGGGATTGCACGGAAGTACGGCATTTTCCATGACCCACGGGATGCACAGAGACTGCGCTCAGAACTGCCCGTGACACACGAGGAAGTAAGCACAAATCTCTCCACGCTCTTTGCTGAGCAGCCGGATTTGCGTCCTGTACAGCACATTCTCATCCACAAAGTGGTGTACGAGGACACGGACAGCAGACGCGCACAACCGGAGCAACCTGACCGAAACATGCTTTACTCCTACACCACAGTGACAAGCCGCAGCCAGATACGCGAGTCTCTCCAGCAGATAAAGAATCTCGAACGGTCCAATGCCGATGTCATTCAGGACCAGATTATCATCGCAGTGAACAAGGAACGTGAGAAGGCGGGTCTTGCCTCCCTTTCAGTCAATATGCAACTAGAGGCAACTGCAGAGCAACACGCAAAAGACATGCAAGCACGGGGATACTTCAGCCACTTCACCCCTGAAGGAAAAAGTTTCGTCGACCGGATAAAAGACTCCGGCTACACCGACATAGACCCCATCGCCTGCGGCTGTACACAGGTGCTCACCGTTCCAAAGGGAAAGGAACAGCGCAGAGAAACCAAACCGGACTATGCGGTGTACTCCCGAGACGTCTGCCACTGCCAGCCGAAATTTGCACTGGGGGAAAACCTGGCACAGGGGCAACTCACTCCGGAGGAAGTTGTGCGCGACTGGATGAGATCAGAAGGACACCGGCAGAACATCCTGCAACCGGCATTCACTGAAATTGGTGTGGGCATCTTCCGGGACATGTGGGTGCAGAACTTCGGGAATTTTGAGCTTGTGCTTCCCTGAACAGGCCGTAGAGACGCACCGGCGTACAGACGCACCGGCGGTGCGTCTCTACGGCCGAATGCTCGCAATCGTTTTCCCAAACTCTTCCGCCGCATCAGGACCATTGGCTGTGACGACGATGCCATCGACTGCGATGCGCTCGCCGGGCCGGGCGATGACTTTGTCTCCGACTGCAACGTCCTCGGCTTTCACTTCCAGCTCCTTTCCGTTGCGCACCACGCGCGCGGTCTTTGGGGAGAGGTTCATCAGCTTCTTTATGGCCTCGCTCGTGCGGCCCTTGGCCTTGGCCTCCAGGTACTTGCCCAGGATGACGAGGGTGATGAGAACTGCGCTGACCTCGAAGTAAAGCTCTTCCACGGCGCCGGAGAAGAACGCGTTGTACGCGGAGAAAAGGTATGCCGCGGTGGTGCCTATTGCAATGAGCGTGTCCATGTTTGCTGTGCCGCTCTTTGCGGCGAGGTACGCGCCGCGGTAGAATTGCCAGCCGACGTAGAACTGAACTGGCGTAGAAAGCAGGAACAAGATTTCGGGTTTGTATGGGATTTCCATCAAAAACATTGATATGAATAGGGCTGGCGCGCTGAATGCAGCGCTAATTGTTAATAGCCTTCTTTGATCTTCGATTTCCCCTGCCCGTTGCTTTGCCTCCCAGTCCGCATCCTTTCCGGCAAGCTCGAACGCCTTGTAGCCTTTCGACTCCACAGCCTTGACGAGGTCGGTCACTTTTGCGACAGCAGGGTCGAATTCCACGGTGGCCTTCTCGGTGGCGAAATTCACCACCGCGCTCTTCACCCCCGCCACTTTCTGCAGGGCGCGCGTGTTGATTGCGACGCAGCTTGCGCACGTCATCCCGGAAATCTTGAGTTCGGCTTTCTGGAAGGTCATTGAGGGGAAATCACCTATATACTATAATTACGATAATTTGGAAATATTACGATAATTCGGTTCGTCATTCTTTTGTCGTCCGCTTTCTTTTTGCGGGTTCTGCGGGTTCGGACAAGGCGGCAACGATCATTTCAAGCGGCGGGTACTCGTACGCCTGCCCGCGGTAGAAATACGGCGCGCAGCTGAGCGCGGAGAACCGCGTCACCGACCTGCGCATCGGGTCGACGTTGACGCCGTCGACGGTGATGGTGGGCGAGCCTGTGAATTTGAATCGCTCTGCGTCTTTTTCCGTCCGCACGACGACTCGGCGCACGCGCGCGGAGAGACGCCGGGCCGCAATCGCCTCTTCGAGTTCCCCGAGCGCTTTCTCCCAAACGTGGCAGTCCGGAGCGTAGGCGAAGACGACGTCCGCTCTGCCCGGCTGCTTTTTTTTCGCAGAATCACCTTTTTGCGCGCCTTGAATCATTGCGCTTCGGAAACCTCGTACCCTTCCTTTTC
>Ga0076334_114_pt1 | contig 25273 bp, 18 predicted proteins | sample RifGroA2_FD_68031 | JGI IMG/M metagenome (GOLD analysis project Ga0076334, IMG submission 68031) | Peregrinibacteria bacterium GW2011_GWA2_54_9 | reverse complement strand
CGCCAGGGGTACCTCCATGTTGCACCGCGTATCGGAGATCCCATTACACGCACCAATGCGCACTGCGAATTCCCGATTGCGAGGCTCGCGACGAACCACGAATTCGGCACAGAAAAAATGCAGGAACTCGAAGGCGCAAAAATACGGCAGATCCGGGAGCATCTGCAGCAGATACGGCTCATGACAGGAAATGCTCCGATCCAGCTCATTCTCTTCCAGGACTGCGGAACGAATCTCTTCCTCGAGAGAGAAATACGCCGCATTGTAGGAGAGGAGAACTACAGTGACTTCGTTGCGAATATCAACATTTGTTTTGAACATGAGAAGGGCATAGATCATCTTGTGACGAATTTTCAGAGACAGGATGAAGAAAAACTTCAGGAGCTTTCTACAAAAGGTGTCATCTTCATCGTGGGCGGGAGCTGGTTTAATCCGGATGATCCGTACGGCCAGTTCTTCCAGCAGACGTACGGCAAACTGATCCACAGCGCTCTCGCGACCCAAGGATCACCGGCGAGAGGGCTCTTCATCTGCTTCGGGCACCAGAATATGATGGATCTCATCGGAGAAGCACATAGGGGGCAGTTGCCGGATGTGCGCTCCGGGCCCGGAGCGCTGGAATTCTGCCCCACGCCGGTACATGTGAGAGATGCGAGGCATCCTCTCTTCCGGGACTGCCCTTCGCGGTTCACACTCATGAACACGCATGGCAGACATGTGGGCGGGTTGGACAATATCCAGGGGAGTGGACAGAGGTACGTGCGTCCTGTTGCATTCAGTGAGCTCACCGGCCTTCCCATTATGTGTGACCTGTATCAGGGAAAAGCCTACAGCATGCAGACACATCCTGAAGTGGATCTCGTAACCGAACGGGACAGGGACCGCGTTATGGACGAGGTGGATGTGCAGGGAGCGGGCATCATGGAGACGTACAATGTGGGAACAAGACGCTTGCGGACGATGTGGACCGAAACGAGCGGGCACCTGCAGGCGAATGCAGGAGGGCACATTCTCACCAATGCGCTCCTTGGGCTTTCTGCGGACATTCCCATCCACGGCAGGCCTGGGCAGGGCAGGAAGAGCAGGGAAGAATTATTCAGACGCGGATGGGGCAGGCGGTCTCGATGAATGTAACACAATGCCAATGAGCAGAGCGTACTTCTCTATGAAGTCGTTCTCGAAGAGCTCCAGTTTTTTTTGCGGGGAAACATACAGCGAGAGACCCCCCACGAGTTCACCGCGGAATGTGAGGGGAATGATCAGCACGGAACAGAAGTTGTGCTTCTTCGCGAGATGGGGAGAGGAATACCTCGGCTCCTTCATAATGTCGATCACTTTGATGGGGACACCCTGTTCGTAAGCCTTCTCCACAAGACTGCCTTTTAACTCCACAATGGATTTTCCAAGCCAGTCACCTGTCACGCCGAACGAAGAGAGCAGCCCGAGGTTTCCCTTTTTTCTGTTATGGAGGCGGAGAGTGCATGCATCGGCTCGGGAGAGCATGATGACGGAGTTCACAATGAAATCCCCGAGAGCTTTGGCATCGTGCGTGCTTGCGTAGAGGAGCGTGAGATCGAAAATGTAGTCCATCTGCCTCCGGATAATTCCAAACTTGTTGTATGCGTCGCGGATCTTCTGGTACTTCAGCATCACCTCCTCCTCAAATTTCCGCTGTGCGGTGATATCTCTTGCAATGAGGATGAATGCAGAAGGAATTTTCTCCTCACTATGGATAATGGGACAGACCGTGACGCTCACCACTGTGTCCTGTGCGTTTTTGTGCTTTCCTGTCAGTTCAATGTTGTACTGGATATTACTTTTTGAAAGGAGTGGTTCGTAGTCCTCCGTACTGAAAATAGTACTGAGGGGTTTTTCCTCAATCTCGTTCTGGCTGTACCCGAAGATCATTTTTGCACCCTTGTTCCACGATTGAATATTTCCTTTCTTGTCTACGGAGAGCACAGCATCTGTTCCATACATGATGGCACTGGAGAGCACGCGCTCCTTCTCCTCCTTTTTTTTGAGTTCACGGAGATCGGTCATCATCCCGATCGTCCCCCCGCTGGGGAGGGGGGTACCGCTGAGCAGTACGGGTGTGCGTTTTCCGCTCTTTGAGACAAGCGTTCCCTCGTAGCAGGAACTGATGCCTCGTTTCCGGTCCGTACTATTCACCTGGCGCACCTTCTTGGCGCTCTCTTTGTCCCAGAACTCATACGACTGCTTTCCCAGCATCTCCTCCAGTGTCATCTCCATGAGTTCGCAGAACTTGGGGTTTGCATACACCGTGCGCTCCTGCTCGTCTCCCATCCAGACGGCCTCGTTCATGTTCTCGACGAGCTTGCGGTACATAGATTCCTGTTTCTTGAGGGCCGTGAGATCCGTCATGATTCCAATCGTCCCCCCACCGGGAAGGGGGGTGCCGCTGAGCAGCACAGGTGTGCGCTTTCCGCTCTTGGAAACAAGCGTTCCCTCGTAGCTGGAACTGATGCCTCGTTTCCGGTCCGTACTATTCACCTGCCGTACCCTTTTCGCGCTATCCTCATCCCAGAACTCATACGACTGCTTCCCCAGCATCTCCTCCAGTGTCATCTCCATGAGTTCGCAGAATTTGGGGTTTGCGTACACTGTGCGCTCCTGCTCGTCTCCCATCCAGACGGCCTCGTTCATGTTCTCGACGAGCTTGCGGTAGAGGGTGTCAGGGTTCTGCGTATTCATGGATCTTTCGGCGGGCAAGAGAAGTATGAACGCAGGAGAGCCTCTGTCCACTGACCTGAAGACTCTCTGCTGTCAGTATGCGGATACGGTCTCCCTCGTTGATACGGTAGTGTACGGGTTGCTCTTCCCCGTTCACCAGGGCAGCCTCTGCATGGTTACCGATTTCCGTATGGATCCGGTACGCGAAGTCGAGCACGCTGGATCCTTCGGGGAGCTTATTGATGTCACCTTCAAATGAGAAGAAGTACACGTTCCTCTCCTGTTGTAATCTCTCCGAGAGTGATGTGTAGTGATCGAGGAGCTTCCGCTCCGGCTCCGTGAGGAGGCTGGTTTTTTTGTTCCGGCTGTAAATCCAGTGGGAGGCTATTCCCCGATCCGCGAAGCCATCCATCATCTCTGTGCGTACCTGTATTTCTACGGGGAGATCGAAATCCGGTATGACACCGCGCAGGGTTGTGTGGATGCTCTGGTACCCGTTGACCTTGGGCACAGAGATGTAGTCTTTAAACCGGTCCACACTCGGATGGAAATAGTCATGGAGGAGATTAATGATCTCAAAGCACTTCTCTGCATCGTTGCTTTTCACGATGATGCGGAAAGCGAAGATGTCGTTGAGGGCAATAGGGCTTACATACCTCTTTTTCTGCATTTTCTGGTAGATGCTGTAGACGTTCTTGTAGCGCCCTTTCACTGTGCAGGTGAAGTGCTCCTTCTTCAGCAGGGTACGCAGTATGCGCAGAATTTTCTGAATGGTATGTTCGGCAGTCTTTTGATACTTCGAGAGCACCTGCTCCACCTCCCGGTATGCTGTGGGGTATGCAATGCGGAAACAAAGGTGGTCGAGAGTTTCTTTCTCCTCGAACATGCCGAAGCGCTCACAGAGCGGGGAGAGTACCCGCAGGTACTCCCGCGCTAGTTGTTCCTTCACAGTTTTCTTCCTGCCGAGTTCCAGCTTTTTCTGCAGAGTGAAGAGAAACTCGTAGAACAGTTCCGGCGCACCCAGAAACTGTTCCAGAAAGTACTGCAAGAGCAGGTCCTGGTTCTGGGGAGTGCTGGTGGTCTTTGATGCCATACGAGTGGGATAATTCATTCTCGGCCTTTTACGAGAAAATGCAAATTGGAACCAGATTTTCTTGCTGCGGAGGTACTTATTTTTAATAAAATATATATTATAATAATATTCAGAGCCTACCACATCGGAGGCTTACATGTTTCTTTGCTCAAGCCCGACGACGGATCCCTACGCGAGACTCTCCACCGGAGGTTACAGAGTCTCGCTTTTTAGTATTCCTTAGGAACTCTGAAAAACAAATCTCAATATGGAATGTGGTATATGGAATATGGTATGTGGGGAATCCCACATACGACATACCACATTCCATATTCAATTCAGTTTGTTGGCTTCTGCTTTCTTCAGATAGTTTTCTAAGATTATCTTAAACGAAGGAGAGCCTCTGCAATCGCCTGCGCTGCCACCTCATGGCCCCGCAGACTTAAGTGCGGATCGGATTTGTAGTACAGGGGATCCTCATCCGAAACGGTTCCCAAGAATGCATCGCGGAGGTCGAGTACGGGAATGCTCTTCCGGTGCAGTACATCTTCTGCAGTAGAGAGAAGTTGACTGGTGTTCCAGGATTCACGCGGGAGAGGGGACTCGCTCAAGTACTCCTCCTGCCATACGGGTTGCATCTCAAATCCGCTCGGCATGAGAAGCACAAAGAATTTCCCACCATCGTTTTCCACTTCTCTGCGGAGAGTATCTACGAGGGCCTGCAACACTTCCCAGCGGTTCTCTCTCTCGAGCACGTCCTGCCCCTCGTTGGTGTACCAGTAGTAATCCCCGAGTTGCTTTGGGTCCATCGTTTCACGGGTTTCTTTCCGGCGGGAGGAATGGTAGAAAGCACGGAGGATGGAACTCCTCTTCAGCATCTCGCACTTCCAGGGGCAGGGAGGAGCTGGTTCCACCCAGATGTCTTCAAGCACAAGACCGCCGCTTTCCGTGTGGAAGGTGTAGGGCCCTTCCATGGGGAGCAGATCATTCTCCGGAAAGAGCACCTGCACCACAATGTCCGGGTCAAACTCTCTTCCGATTTCCCGGTAGTACAGGAGTTCCAGCGCGGGGTTCGATCCTCCTATTGCGAGTGCACGGGTCACCACAGGTTTTCCAAGTTTTGCTGCAAGCAGTGCTCCTGTTCGTTCTGCAAAACGCTTTTCCTCTTTCACCTGCTTTGCTTCCACGAACGAGTCCCCCAGAAAGAGTATGCGTAGTTCGTCACCCTTCTGCTCCGTCGGCATCTCCGGGCCGCGGAAGCCGAGAGAATTCGTGCGGATTTGTGTTTTGTAATCCTTCGTGCGGATCACCCACTCCGCATTCGGGGGGTTCACAAACCGCAACTTCTCATTGAACTCCCGGGATACATCCCCATTCTCAAAGATCTGCCGCCACGCCAATTCGGCACCGAGCAGTGCGATTGCGGTGACCGCGATGCTGAGGAGGAGGTTGCCGAGGAAGCGTTTTGGGCGAAGCACGTCTGCTGCACGCTAACACGGAGGTGCATCCCTCACAATTTGAAGTGTGTGCAGAATATTTCTGATAAATTTGACTGTTATAATATTTTGTGTGTAAATACAAAAGATATGACAGTTGCAGAGGGACCACAATTTGAGGCGGCAAAAGCACTCTTGGAACGGAGGCTGGTTCCCCGCGCTCTTCAGTACTTGGTGCACACAGGAGAGGCCGATCGCAATGTCCTCTCTGCCTGTGGCATTACGGAACACACTGTGAGAGGTCTGCTCGCGCAGCAGCAGGTGCCCATCGGGCAGATCGTGGAAGAAGCTATGCTGGCGTGCCTGGCAGATGCGGAGCTTGGTACAGACGAAGATCCTTGGGAGTACGTGGATCCGAGAATGCGCGAGGAGAAGAATCCTCTTCTTGCCCATGTCCGCAGTGCTGTCGTTCAGTGCACAGCGGCTGCATGTCCGGGAGAATGAGCATCGTCTCCAAACAGGTGCGCAATCAAAGAGTGAGTGTGCCTGTCGATGCGGTGGACCTGGTTTGGTTCCGGTTCAGCGTGAATGCGCGCCCGCATTTTTTCATGAATGATCTTGCCGATGAGTTTTGCGGCTCCTTCTGCCCGCACCTCATCATCCTTCTCGTTGTCGTCTTGGCCTCCGTAGTGCGCGAAGCGTCGTCCTCCCTCGTCCGCGTACTGTTTCTCGAATTTCTTGTAGTACTCAGGGTGGGCGATGCAGCCGTACGGAGTAATGAGGATGTCTGCGCAGAAGTCCTCGTTTTCCACTTTCACATTGTTTCTTGTGAGGTCTGCGGTCACATGAATTTCTGAATCGGTGATTGGATCGTGATAGATGATGATGAAGTCTGCTCCCCGCCTGTCTGCAGATGTGCAGATTCCAGGGTAGACACGCAGTGCATCGGTTTCACACTCTAACTCTTCGCAGAGGAAGTAGTGCAGCGCATTCATATTGCGCGCACGAGGATCGCTGACATTCTCGGGCGTGTACCGGTAGGGGCTCTTCTCGATGCAGTACCGCAGTGCATCACGAAAGGTGAGATCCTGCGGGATATTCCCCGGTATCTGGCTCGCAGTTGCAGGGATACGTAAATCCGTCTGCTCCTGAGTACTGTAGAGGTAGTCAACCTCCCAGGTATGCCCCGTTTCACCACGCCCGGAGGGTCTGCTGTGGCATTGATCAATGCGACGGTGGTTCATGTGGCTGTATATATAATTATACCACAAAAATGCGTATTAGTGAAGTTCCGGATGGACTCTTCCTTTGTATTTCTTCACTGAAAATCTACAGCTTCGGTTTCCTCTCGTGCCACTCCGCTGCCTGTTCATAGGCATACGCGATTTTCAGTATCCGTTCCTCCTGCCACTGTGGCCCCATAATCTGCAGGCCAATGGGGAGCCCCTCAACGAAGCCTGGGGTGACACTCTTTGAAAATCCACAGGGGACGGAGAGAGCCGGAATGCCGGCCATGGCTTGCGACACGGAGAAGACATCTTCCAGGTACATTGCGACAGGGTCATTCTCGTGCGTGCCCACGGTAAATGCGGGTGTAGGTGAGACAGGAGCGATGATGGCATCGACCTTCCGGAATGCTTCGTCGAAATCGCGCTTGATGAGCGTGCGCACTTTCTGGGCCTGCCGGTAGTAGGCGTCGTAATAGCCGGCAGAGAGGGCGTACGTTCCTATCATAATTCTCCGTTTCACTTCATTGCCAAACCCCTCGGTACGGACTCTGTGGTAGTAGTCGATGAGGTCCTTCGCATCGCCTGTCGTATGCCCGTAGCGGATGCCGTCGTACCGGGCCATGTTGGAGCTCACCTCCGAGGGGCAGATGATGTAGTACGTCGGGACTGCGTACTCTGTGTGTGGCAGAGAGATTTCCTCCACTGTTGCTCCGGCGCTCTCAAAGACTTTGGTTGTATCGCGTACAGCTGCTTCAGTGTCTTTGTGCATGCCTTTGATGAAGTACTCCTTTGGCATGCCCAACTTCATCCCCTTGATACTTCCGGAGAGTGCCTGCCGGTAATGCGGTACCGGGACATCGGATGTGGTGGCATCCAGCGGGTCTTTGCCGGCAATGGTTTCCAGCACGATGGCAATGTCTTCGATGCTCTTGCAGAGCGGCCCGATGGTATCGAGCGAACTTGCCATGCTCATCCCTCCTGCAGCGGAACCTCCCGAGGAGCCGCCGGCAACACGCTTCGTATCCCAGGGGCAGCGTGTAACGCCATAGCAGGAAGTCTCTGTGCTTGCCCCCATGGTGAACTCGTCTGTGTTGGTCTTGCCGAGACTCAGGGCGCCAGCCGCCTTGAGCCGCTTTGTTGTTGTGGAGTCAAATGCGGGGATATAGTCCTTCCGGCGCAGCACGTTACTGCAGCCAGTAGTGGGAACACCTTTCTCACAGAACACATCTTTTGTGAGGTAGGGGATACCGGAGAGCGGGTGAGTGAACTCTCCTTTCGTATCAATCTTTTTGGCTTCTTCCAGGGCTCGCTCAAAATTTCTGAATACTGTGGCATTCAGGGTACCATCTACTTTTTCTATGCGGTCTATGCATGCCTGCGTGAGCTCCGCTGAAGAGATTTTCTTACCCTTCAGTTGTTCGTGTGCCTCTGCGATGGTGAGCGTGTTAGGAGCCATGGGCGGAAGGTGTTTGAATCTGCTTCTCAATGATTGGCAGGGGGCTGCAGCTCAGGAGGTCTGCTGCGGTAGCATCACTCTCCTGCACTTCATCCTTACGGAAAACATTGGCAAGACCTGTCACCTGTGCAGTGGGTTCCACACTCTTCGTGTCCACTGTCTGCAGTTTTTCCACGTACTGCAGGATAGAGGTGAGTTCTCTGGAGAATTTTTCCACCTCTTCCTCGCGCAAATGCAGGCGGGCGAGCTTTGCGATGTGCCGGACGTCGTCGTGGCTGAGATTGGCCATAGCGCTTACGAGGATACCGAAGTTCAGAAGAAGGGGTAAGGGGGAAACGCCCGGTATTGAACGGGTTTCCACTTTCCCTCTCTCCCGTATCCCTGAATACTAATCCCCATGAAGCTTTCGCGCCTGCGCGGCCGCAAGGTGTGTGACCGCGTGATGAGGAACGGCACCGTGTGGAAGGGCAAAACGATGCTCATACGCTGGCTGCCCGGCACGCCACGCACACTGCCCCGTGATGCACAGGGGATCTTCGTCGGCACCTTCGCTTCGAGCAAGCTGCATAAATCCGCCGTGAAGAGAAACCGCATGCGGCGCCGGTGCCGCGAGGCACTGCGCACCATCGTGCGCGAGCGCAACAAACTTCCGACTGTTCAGTTGTTACTTTCTCCCCGTTCCCCTAGTCTAACGTGCGACTTCCATGACATCGCGCAGGATGTTCATGCCTTTCTCTCTATACTCGATTCATGCCCCCCTCCAAAACAAACGCCCGGTTTAAATTCGCGCAGTTCTTCCTGATCTTCGCGCTCGTGTACGTGGGTTCGCGTGTGGTGCTCACTGCGTTCTTTCCTGAACAGTTTGGGCCTGAGAGTAAACTCAATGGTTCAGCGGTTGTCCTCCGTCCGGTGGATGCAACTGTGAAGGGCGGCCACCATCCGCTCCTCACGCTCGTCAACAAAACAGATGGAAGCATCGTCCTCTCTGACCGCTGCCCTATGCCGCCGGTGGAAGTATGGTTTGCAAGGGAAGGTGAACAGATGACCGAGCTCAAGACAGGAGAAACGGTGTTGCCCTGCAAGCCGCTCACGGAAGTAGGGCAGGGCGAGCGCGTCACTATCGATCTTGCACCCTGGAAGTATTCCCTCTTCTCAGAGTACGGGAAGTACGAGATGCGCCTGAAGGTCGCACTTGCACAGGATGCGGAGCCGGAAACATTTACTGCACAGTTTTCCATTCACGAGTCCGGTCCCATTACAAAGCTCTTCCGCACGTTCATTACAAAACCATTCCTCAATTTCCTCATCTTCGTTGCCTCCTTCCTGCCGGACCACAACCTCGGTGTTGCCATCATTGTGCTCACTCTCCTCGTGAAATTCGCACTCTTTTTCCCCACGCAGCATTCCATGGAGGGGCAGAAGAAGCTGCAAAAATTGCAGCCGAAACTTGATGAAATCAAGAAGAAGTACAAGGACAATCCCGAGCAGATGAACAAGGAAGTTATGAAGCTCTGGAAGGAGCACGGGGTGAATCCTATGCAATCGTGCCTTCCCATGCTCATCCAGTTTCCCATCCTCATCGGTCTCTTCTTCGTCATACGGGACGGTTCCACTCTCGAGCTCTCCCGGCACCTGGTGTACCCCTTCTACAGCAACCTCTCCTGGGGATTTGGCACCATGTTCCTCGGGCTGGATCTTGTGCTGCCGAGCAAAATCCTCTTTCCTCCGCTCCTCGCCATCTTGCAGTTCATTCAGATGAAACTCAGCTTTGCCATCGCCAAGAGGAAGAGTGAGAAGGACGGCCAGGAGAAGAAGAAGGAACACTCGCAGCAGGAAATGCAGCAGCGCATGATGCTCTATGGCCTGCCGGTGATGATCGGTGTTTTCGCATTCCAGTTCCCGGCAGCCGTCTCCCTCTACTGGGGCGTGAGCACGGTCTTCGCCATTGGACAGCAGATTGTGGTGAACAGGAAAGAACTGAGGTAAGGGATAAGGAGAAAGTAGTACGGGGTACGGGGGCTTTTTTGAGACATTTGGTTATTTAGGGCTTCCCCTGTCCCTTACCCCATCTTCCTTCCTCCTGTTCTGTACGAACGTGGAACCATTTTCTTGGCTTCAAATAAACAAAAACCAAAGCATACTTTCAGAGGATTCCTCCAGGGTCTTCTTCCTCTCCCTTCCCCTTCGTACAGTGAGGGCATGATCACCACATCCTCCACTCCTACCCACACCACCGGCACAGCGCAGAAGGGCGACCGTACCGCACAGCGCAACCTTGCGGAGCGCACCAGCAAGTTTGCCTACAACGTGCGCACGTTCGTGCGCCGCACCCCCAAAACCCTCGCGAGCATGGGCGACTGCCGCAGACTTGCGCGCTCCTCGGGCGAGATAGGGTCTTCCTACCTGCAGGCGGACATCGCACCGAGCAGGGAAGCTTTCCTCTTCCACATCACCGACTGCTGCCGCGAGGCGCGGCAGACAGGCCACTGGCTGCACCTGCTCAGCGGCGATCTGGATGAGAAGGGGGAGCAGATGCACGCGAAGCTCGTGCAGGAAGCAGGAGAACTCGAGAAGATCTTCGGCGCAATTCTGTACAAGGTGCGCAGCAAGAAAAAAGAAGACTAGTTTGGATGAATGAAAGGACGTCCTCGGGCGTCCTTTTTCTTGCATACAAAGCGCCCCGTATCCATGTGGGATACGGGGACGCTTCGCTTCTGTGGCTGGTGAATCTCCTCTAGGACAGGTTGGCTTCCGCAAGCTGCAGTGCCAGCTCGCAGTCGAAGAGCACGCAGCCCCGGACAAACTCTTCCGGGAGTTCCACATCCTCCGCGAAGATCCGTGGGAGAGTGCCCCCACCCTTCACGTGTGTGCGGAGAGCGGCGGCCAACTCTTTGACCATCCGCCACTCGCGGTTGTGGAGTGCGGCGAGCAGCTCGCCCCAGGCCTCTTGGACATCGAATGTCGTCATTCTTCCGTTTCCTCGTTTGAGATGAAAAAGTATGTGCTTCACCCTGCGGCTGCCCCTGCACCATGCAGTAGCCGTATGTTCTCTCTCCTTTCACCGGTGCCGAAAAGAGCGAAGCGTATTCCCTGGCTCCATCCGTAGAGCAGGGGGCGCGCATTGTGGGGGAAGCAACTCTTTTATGCAATGGGGTGCTCCGGTTTTTTTGTGCATGAGATTTTGTTCGCTCGTTTCAAAACGAGCTAAGGAACCCCTGAAAAACACCCAAATTGTCACAGTGAGCCCTGACGAACTGCGACAATTTGGCGCATGTCGTGGTTCGACAGAGCTCACCATGACATGCTTTTTGTGTTTTTCAGAGGTTCCCTAACAAGCGAACGAGCAAACCAGAGAACGAGCAAACGAATCAGGACAGTGCAAAAACTTATGCCACAGTCACCTCTTTACACAGATACACGTCCTGGATGGCGTTCAGAATCTCCACACCCTGTGCCATCGGCTTCTGGAATGCCTTCCGTCCGGAGATGAGCCCTGCTCCGCCCGCGCGCTTGTTGATCACTGCCGTCTTCACCGCCTGCTGCAGATCGTTCTTGCCGGAGGCACCGCCGGAATTGATGAGCCCGATGCGGCCCATGTAGCAGTTGGCCACCTGGTAGCGGCACAGATCGATCGGATGATCGGTCGTGAGCTCCGTGTACACGCGGTCATCGATTTTCCCGTAGGAACTCCCTTCCATGTTCATCGCTTTGAAACCGCCGTTATTCTCGGGGAGCTTCTGCTTGATGATGTCCGCCTCCAGGGTGACGCCGAGATGGTTTGCCTGCCCCGTGAGATCTGCGGAGACGTGGTAGTCCTTATCCTTTTTGAATGCGCTGTTCCTCAGGTAACACCACAGCACGGTGAACATGCCGAGCCGGTGTGCTTCGGCAAACGCCGCAGCCACCTCCACTATCTGCCTGCCGCTCTCCGGTGAGCCGAAGTAGATGGTTGCGCCTACGGCCACGGCCCCCATGTCGTACGCCTGCTGCACTGTGCCGAACATGATCTGGTCAAAGCTGTTTGGGTAACTGAGCAGTTCGTTGTGGTTCATTTTCACGATGAACGGAATCTTGTCCGCATACTTTCTGGAGACCATTCCCTGGTCCACCGGGAGAATGGAGAGGTAGCCGGTGCCGGCGAGCCTGCCGTGCCCGTAGAGTGCCTGCAGATTCTTCTGCACGGCACCGGAGCGGTCCGATTGTGCGAAGATCTTCTTCACTGAGTGCGGCCCCGGGAGATGCAGCCGGTCTTTGCTGATCGTTTTGCACTCATGAGAAAGGAGGCTCTCAGCTTCTTCGCCGAGAAGGGATTGAATTGCTGTGTAGTCCATAGTGAGGGGCAGGAAAATTGTGTGGTACCTGTAGGCTATCATGCCCTCCTCCCCCTTTCTAGGACATTGATCACAAGAAGGGAACAAGCGTTTGTCTGTTCGGAGCACCCTATCTCTTGGCATTTGTAAGCCAAAGACAGATGTACAGATAGTTTTACAGCTCAAAACGCGTGTCATGGTTCTGTGTGACGAAGATACTGCCGCTCCGTTCGTTTTCATCCCGCACCCTGTTCCTGCTTGGGCCCGTGACATGGGGGGAGGTCTCTCCTCCCGCGTCACGGGCCGTTGCAAGGAGCAACCAAAGGCGACGAGGTGAGGTTCGAGATTCTCGGACCCGACGAAGTCCTCGCGGCCATCGACGCCGCCGCACTGCCTCTGGCAAGGGCGGCGTAGCCACGATGCCGGTGTCGAAAGGATGCGATGCCGCGAACGGATTCGGGAAAGGACGTCAGGACGACGGACTTTCCCACTTTTTCTCTGCGGAGAATTGCCTATGCAACGCTATGCTTCTCTCTGTTTTGCTCTTTCACATCACCTGAGTCAGGGCTGAAGGCGCACCTTCTGCGCTTCCATTCCTGACTCCATTGGGGAGTTGGTTGTCGGCGGTTACCTACAGTTATGGAGAACACGAATGGCGAACAAGAAGAAACTGTCCGGTGTGGAACAGCAGTTCCACCAGGACAAGACCGGAAGGTGGCGCAACCAGCGCAGGGTAGTTACGCTCGGCGGCGGGTTCCGTCTCGGGAGCAATATCGAGGTGCGCTTCCTCACCTCTGGCGCAAGCAGTGTTTGCATCGAGATTGCATCTCTCAAGCATGTTGAGCTTGAGGGGGGAGACGTCCCCGGGCAGGACATTGAGCCGCCTTCCGATGCAATGGGGATCTGGCATCGCAAGCGCATGCTGAGCAAGACAGATCCCTACCTGCGCATCGGGGAGCACATCTTCCTGCGTATCCACTTCGGGGGATCACTTGCTGCCACCTTCCACTGCCGCTCCATGGCGGCGGTGTCGGTGACACCGATCAGTCGGGCCGAAGTGCACGATGCTGCCTGAGACGGGGGAGATCCGGAGTCGGGCTTACGGCACGCCTCACATGTGAGGCGTGCCTGTTTTCCTGTATCTCTTTTTCCCGCTTCGCTATCATCTCCACGTGCCTCTCAAGCTCTACAACACATTCTCCAAAGGCGAGGAAGAATTCGTCCCGCTCGAGAAAGGGAAGGTGCGCATGTACACCTGCGGGCCCACAGTCTATGGGCGCCCGCACATCGGCAACTACTCTTCCTTTCTCATGGCGGATCTCCTGCGCCGGTGGCTGGAGGTTTCCGGCTACGAGGTCATACACGTGAAGAACATCAGTGATGGCGGTGGTGGAGAAGCACACGAACGAATTTCTGGAAGACGAGAAGGCACTCAACATTCTGGATCCGTGGAAGCGCCCCCGTGCGAGCGAGTTCATCGCAGAGCAGCTCGCGATGATCAAGACGATGCTGCAGTCCGGGCATGCGTACGAAACGGACGATGGCATCTATTTCTCGGTGCAGAGTTTTCCGCAGTACGGAGCCCTTTCCGGCAATACCATCGACAAGCTCTCCGCCGGCGCGCGCATCGCGGTGGATGAGAAGAAGAAGCACCCGGCGGACTTCGCGCTGTGGAAGAAGTGCGTCGGCGACAACGCGCGGCACGTCCTCCGCTGGACGTTTGCGACGGGAAAAAGAAGCGACACCGTCGGCGAAGACGAGGAGTCGGGATTCCCCGGTTGGCACATCGAGTGCTCGGCGATGAGCTCCTCTTTACTAGGGGGCCAGATCGACATCCACACCGGAGGGGAAGATAACATCTTCCCGCACCATGAGTGCGAGATCGCGCAGAGCGAGTGCAGCGGACCCGCGCCCTTCGTGAAGTACTGGGTGCACAAGCGGCGAATTGCGATGCCTAAAATGCAGGTGCTCTGGCTTGGTTTAGGCAAAGAAAAAATGTCTAAGAGTATTGGCAACGTGCTGAGCGTTCCGGACATTCAGGCCATGGGGTACTCGCCGCTCGATCTAAGGTACTACTTCCTCTCCGTGCACTACCGCACGCAGCTCAAGTTCGCAAAGAAAGGATTGGAAGATGCAAAGAATGCACGCAGAACATTAGTGGAATGGATGCAAAAATGGATGCAAAACAGGGACATTGGGTTCATCGCACATTCCGGTGGTATTCCGCCCAACGCTGATTTTAGTGTTGAAGATATAAGAAGGTATCTCCGGAGATTTACTGAAGCCATGGACGATGATCTCAACACACCAGCCGCACTGGCCGCTGTTTTTGAGTTAAGAACTCAAGCATACCATGCACACAGACCAGTATTAGGTTTTGAGACGGAACTGGATAAATTTATTCAACTGATTCGTCATACCTTCGGCTGCTTCGATTCTGAAGAAGCAGAGGCGATTCCTGCGGAGGTCCAGAAGTTCGTAGACCAGCGCGCGGCGGCAAGAACGGCGAAGGACTTCAAAGAGTCCGATCGCCTGAGAGACGAGATAGCAGCCCTCGGGTACGAGGTACGGGACACCGCGGAGGGGCAGAAGATCACGAAGATGTAGTCATACCAGGCCGCGATGGAAACGTGATGAATACGGGAACAAATACCCCCTCCTTATAATTGCATGGAGTTTTCGCTTGTGGCTTGTTCCAATAGAACATTCTTCCCTCCCCCAGCGGGGGAGGGTGAGGGAGAGGGGCTCAGGGGCTGTATGGCGCATAGAGAGGTTCCGTACCCCTCACCCCAACCCTCTCCCTATGGGAGAGGGAGTATTTGATCCAAATTTTGTAATGTTTTCATTACAACTTGGTATCATATGTGAAGCCGGGTAAACGCTATGTACAGCCGAGTTCACGTTCTTTTCTAAATTCATACAATAATATTGTGATATGGCAAGTTTAATTTCTATGCAGGATTCTCTGCTCCTTCCGGCGTTCCTCTCCAGTATTCGAACGCGAAATCGAAAATAAACGCCAATATTTGCCATAAAGCCCGATGTATCTCTCTCGGTGCGGTGTAACGGGCATGCCTCTTCCCCGTTCTTCTTATTGCACGGATCAGTGTGGTCCTCTTGCGCTTAGCATTCGCTTCTCGCTAGGATTCTCGCTGATCTCGCTCTTCCAAAGAAGAGTGGATCCGTGTGTATGTCCTTTCACCCTTCGACGCTTCGGCTGCGCTCAGCGCAGGCAAGCTCAGGGTGAATGACGACGCTCCTTCACAACACGGCAACTTGCCTTTCCTTTCTGAAGGAGAGACGAGTCTCTCACATCCCTTTGGGATCGTGCCCTTCTTAGAAGAGTATTTGCCTGCATTCATGTGTCCCGCACTCGTGTTCCCTCTTTATATATAAGGAGAGGAGTGAAGGATTCCCACGTGGAATCACACTCGCCTCTCACGCGAGAGTGCCGGGATGGGCAGAGCAGAAGCTCTTTCCTCTACAAAGCTACAAAAAGAATTCTTTTTCTAACCTTGTTTTTATTTCTTTTCATCCCTTCATTCCTATGGACCTTTCTCGTTTGAAGAAAGTCCTTGCCGGAATGTCCGTTGCAGCTCTCACCCTCACCCAAGTGGGGACCGTGCTTGCTGCGTACAGCGACGTTCCTGCAGGAGTGTGGTACGAGGATGCCGTCGGCGCTTTTGTCGATGCAGGCTACCTCGATTCCACACAGGCACGCTTCCGCGGTGGCGATCCTGCCAACCGTGCGGAGTTCGTCAAGCTTGTGGTCGAGCTGAATGGTGGAATTCTCTCCACCCCGCCAGCCGTCCCGAGCTTTAACGATGTGCCAACCGGCGCGTGGTACTACGGGTACTTCGAAGAAGCCGGTAAAGAAGGATGGGTACGTGGTGACGGCAACTGCTACGGCAGTAGCCCGTGCTACGCCCGTCCAGGCGCGAACATCAATCGCGCAGAGGCTGCCGCCCTCATTGTCCGCTCTTTCGGACTTGAGTCGACCGGCGATGCGCCTCAGTTCGTCGATAACCCTGCTGGCCAGTGGTACACCGACGTCATCCAGACAGCCGCAGATCACTGCGTGCTGCAGGGTGATGACCGCACCGGTCGTGTTCGCCCAGGCGACAACATGAACCGTGCAGAAATGGTGGTGATGCTTTACCGCGTCGACCAGGGCATGCAGTACGGTGTCGACTGTGGTGATGAAGACGTCAGCGCTGAGCCTATGCTCACCGATGCCGTCGCAACATCCGCCACAACCGTTGAACTCGAGTTCAATGTTTCACTCGATGAAGCCTCAGCTGAGGAAGTCGCCAATTACGCGGTGACAGGCTCTCCAGAGGTGCCAGTGAGTGCTGTTGAACTGCTTGGTGCCACCGTCGTTGAGCTCACGCTCGGCGAGGCGATGGACCCAGGTCATGAGTACACGATTGCCGTGACCGATCTTATGACAGCAGATGGCGTTGTCTTCGATGATGCTATGAGCTTCCTTGGCTACACTGCATTTGAGCAGGGCGAAGGCGAGCTCGAGGTATCACTCTCCGCCAGCAGCCCGGTGGGCGACACTGTGCCGAAGGGTGCAGTAGGCGTGGTGATGCTTTCTGCCGATTTCACCGCTTCCTGTGATGATTCTGTCAAAATCGAGAACCTGACTGTTTTGCATGAAGGTTTCGGTGCCGTAACAGATGTCGACGGTATCTACGCCGCCATCAATGGCGCACGTGTGACCCGCAAGCGCACCATCGACTCCGAGGATCAGACCTCCGATCTGCGCTTCTCCTCTCCGCTTGTTCTTGACCCCTGTGAGACAGTGACAGTAGATGTTGTTGCTGACTTCTCTTCCACTTCCGCGACATCCGCAGAGCACAATATGGTTATTGAGCTCCCGTCCGATGTCTTCGGAAATGCGAAGGATGTCAGTGGGAACTTCCCTGTCCGCGGCAGCACGTTCCGTCTCGCTGCTGTGACCAGTGGTATTGTGACTCTCACCTACCGCACCGTTTCCCCCGATGAGGTGGAAGTGGGTGATGTAGGAGTGGTCATTGGTAAGTTTGAAGTAGCAGTGAACTCCACGGAGGACCAGACGTTCTACTCCATGACATTGGAGCAGAACAGCTCTGCTTCCGATGGGGATTTCGTGAACATTGCAGTGCGCCGCACAGACGGCACTGTTCTCACGAACACTGTCTCCCAGACAGTTGGTGACTTCGTGACGGTCGTCTTCGATCCTCCGTTCACCATTCTCGAGGGTGACAAGATCACGCTTGAAATTATTGCCGATATCGTCGGCGGTGCAGCTGATTCCATGATCATGCACTTTGAGGAGAGCTCCGACCTCTTTGCTGTCGGTTCCCTCTACGGTTACGGCGTCAACGGCCAGTTGTACGGTTCGCAGATTGCCCTGCCCACCGAGACTGCTACCCTGCCTGACACCGTGACGATCGATGCCGGAGAATTCACTCTCGGTATCGATGGTCCTGCAACGCAGGACTACACACGTGATGACAACGACGCCGTTCTCGGGAACATCGAGTTCCAGACGGGTGGCGAAGATGTCGACGTGAAGGACCTCTTCATTGCTATCCAGGCGCAGACCTCCACGGGCGATGCCCTGAGCAATCTCACTACAAACAGCTACGACCAGATCCACGAAGTGCTCGAGGATGTGGAAGTCCGCAACAAGACCACCGGCCGCACGATCGACGGCGTACGCCTGACAGGCACGTCCGACAGTGGCCAGAGGCAAGCTGGTACCAACTATGGTACGTTCCAGATTTACCGGTTTGATGATTTCATCGTCAAGGGCAGCGAAACCTGGGAGTTCCGTGTCGACTTCATCGACAACGGATCCGGCAACAAGCCTCAGAGTGGTGACAAGTTCCGCATCCACATCTGCGGCGAGCCGACGCACATCCTGAGTGGCGGCGCGCTTGTTTCCAACACGACAACCTGCAACTTCGGCGACTTGCTTGCTACTGCAAGCACTGCCTACCATATGCAGGTCGAAGGTCTCTCCACCGGTGACAAGGTCGGTGATGTCCGCCCGCGCGGCAACATTGCCGGTAACTTCCACCGGATTTCCGCAGCCACCCTCACCATTGCCGTCAAGGCACTGGGCACGGGTGACACTGCTGTGGAGAACGCGAAGAACGTTAACCTCTTCCGCTTCGAGGCACGCGCAGGTGAGGCCGAGGATATTCTCTTCACCAAGGCAACACTTGAGGCCCAGTCGGGTTCTCTGCTGAATGCGAGCAACTACGCTCTGTGGGTAGACACCGACGGTGATGGTGTCGTCGATACCATCCTTGAGGACGGTGTGGCATCCCAGTCTTCCCAGATTCCATTCTCCGATCTCGCAGGCGGCGGTTACGTCATCCCGGCTGAAGAGACAGTGATCTTCGAAGTACATGGCGATATTGCCTCCTCACTGACAAACGATGACCTGCTGGTGCAGTTCGCCACGGGTACCACTGTCACCTTCCTGGAGGCAGAAGAACTCGATGACGGCAGCAACCTCTCGAATATTCTCGTGAACGGAGGTTCTATCGCCGGCGCTGCATACACCGCAGGCACCTGTCATGACGGTACGAATACGTCCTGCGACATTACCGTTACAACTGTCGATTCCCAACTCTGGACACTCGTTGGCCAGGGAGATCTCTTCGTGACGAAGGACTCCACGCCACTCACCAACCGCCAGCTCCTTGGTGGCGTTCTCGGTGAGCCGGTGCTCCGCATGCAGTTCCATGCAGAGAATGAGGCAGTCGATGTGACGGATATCCAGATCAACTCTTCCGGTTCTCTCGCCAACTCCGTAGACCGCCTTGAACTCTACAAGGCTGGTGAGTCCACTCCGTTCGCGCTTGCGACCGTCGGTGGATGCGGAAACGATGATGTCCTGACGCAGAACACGGGTGTGTCTTCCGGTTCGACCATCGACATGACCCAGGCGTTCTGTGCCAACATGGAGAGCCGCCAGCTCGTTGTTCCGGAGGGCGATGACATGGATGTCCTCGTCCGCCCGAAGATGAAGAATGACGTGAATGGTGGTTCATCCAACCAGACAGTCTGGTTCTTCATCGCCAAGCAGGCTGTTTCTGACGAGTCCACCGGTTCCGGTGCCATCCGCGCACGCGGAGACGAGTCCAGCAACAACCTCATTGCGAACGACGGAGATACCTCAGCTATTGGCGAGGTCTTCATTGGCCTTTCCTCCGCTGCAGCTGCGAACACCGATATTACCGGCAACAAGAACGTCTCTGTCCTTGCGAAGCTCACTTCGATCACCAACGCAAGCCAGGATGCGAACGGCTCCGCCGTTCCGGCCGACGTATCTGACATCGGAGCATTTAAGTTTGCTGCCGCTGCACACGGAAACTCCAAGAACGGTCTGAATGATGCAGTGCTCTCGGGCGTTGTCTTCAATGTGAATGCGACGAATGTCTCCCTTGATGCAAGCACCTTCAAGATCTACAACAAGGACAACTCCAGTGATGCCAACAAGGTTGCCTGTACCGGCTACAACGGCACGACCGTTATGGCAGGCACAGCCTCCGGCACCTTCACGGTGTACTGTCCTCAGCTGAAGTCGAACACCCTCATCGACACGGAAATCAACCAGGGTGACGACATCACGCTCATTCTCGAGGCCAACGTGACCGACCCAAGCAACTCCACGGTCGGTGCTGTCAGCACGCTCCAGGTATCTCTGACGAGGTTTAACTCTATTACCCGCACGAGCTTCAACGTGGGCACAGCTGCCGCTACGAGCTATGTCGAGTGGTCAGATGTGGATACAACCACAACGAACTTCACGTGGGTTGAGTACCCAGAGGCAACTGTAAAGTCCACCAGCTACCAGAGCTAACGGACATTCAGTTCTTCTGATGTCAGGTTGAGATAAAAAAGCCCCCCGGTTCACCCCGGGGGGCTTTTTGGTATATCGACAAAGAGGTGTCATGGTGAGCTCTGACGCCTGCCTGCCGGCAGGCAGGAACCATGGCACCGATGCCATCCTTTGACGAGCTCAGGATGACATTTTGTAGGACTATTGGGTAGGCCGCCTTTCGCGGCCTTTTTTAGTGGAATAAGTTTCTTTTCAGGTTCAGTAGCCGGTGCGCTATCGGTCGGAGAATAATTTGTTGTTCCGGCGGGTACTCGACTACCTGCCCGCCGAATTTTTCCTTAAAAGAAGAGATGCCTGCCCATGGGTGATCTTCCGGAGCACCGGCGGGCGCTATACCGAGCAGGTCGTAGGTTCTGCACCCCCGGGCCTTGCAGAATTTCATGGTTTCCCACTGCAGCAGGTAGGGCGCCATACTGGCCCTGTGGGCGTAATTGGAGGCTCCGTAGTAGTAGATGCCTCCTGAGTTCCAAAGAACGCCCAGAAGGCCGGCAATGGGCTCCTGCTTCCCAGGTGCCCTTGCCAGAAGAAGGAAACTCCCGTCTACACTCCTGAGGAAGGTTTCGTAGTGCGTTTTGGGGAGCGTACCAAAGGTGTCCCGTTCCCCTGTCTGCTGTATGAGTTCGTAGAAAGTGTCGATATCTTCCGATTGATCCACTTTCATGTTGTGTTTCTGGGCCACTCTCATGTTGTAGCGTCCTTTGGGTTTCATCCGGGCAAGTATTTCTTCCTCCGGGAGAGTGAGATCGATCATTCTGGTTGCCTGCGCATATACCATCCGTCCGGAAGGCGTGAGGGGGATCTCCTCTGCTCCGAGAGGCATCTGTGGCGAGAGGTAGAGAGCGAGGCAACGGTCCTCCTTTGCGTCATCTCTGATTGCCTGCAGGAGCTCTCCTCTCCGCTCACCCACCGGTCCCCGGGGGATTTCCCACGTCGAGAAGCCCCCGCTCGTCCGGTCAATCATCACCAGTGCAGATCCGGCTATGGAGCCGTTCTCTTCGGCAACATAGATCTGCACTTTTTTGCCGAGAGCCTCTCTGTACCGCTTCCATTCGAGCGACTGCCACAGGTTCCCCTGTGGGTGGTGGCGAATCCAGCCGTCGTATGCAGAGAAGCTTTCCTCTGTTGTGAAGAGCCGCACAGGCATGGAAATACTGTAGCAATGTAATCCAGGCCACGCGATGGGAGTGCAGTCGATTGATCGATTTCCCCTTCTCTGTCACACTTTCTCCCACTTTCCCTTCTGCTGCTATGGCATACAAGCTTCCAGTACTTCCATACAGTTACGACGCACTAGAGCCGTACATCGATGCGCGCACGATGCAGATTCACCATACAAAGCATCACCAGGCGTACGTCGATAAGGCCAATGCCGCGTTTCATGGCACTGACTGGGCAGAAAGGCCTATTGAAGAGGTACTCAAAAATCTGAAGAAGGTTCCGGAGGACAAGCGCACGGCGGTACAGAACAATGGCGGCGGACACGCGAATCATGCCCTCTTCTGGACCGTCATGGGGCCGAAAGGGGGTGGGGAGCCTACGGGGAAGCTTGCAGAAGCCGTCCGCAGTTCTTTCGGGAGCTTTGCTGACTTGAGGACAGCGTTCTCAGCCGCGGCTGTTGGGCGCTTTGGATCAGGCTGGGCATGGCTGGTCGTGAGCGGCGGGAAACTGCATGTCGAGAGCACTGCAAACCAGGATAGCCCTCTCTCCAGTGGGAAAACTCCCATACTCTGTCTGGATGTCTGGGAGCATGCGTACTACCTCCTCTACCAGAATCGCCGGGCAGACTTCGTGGAAGCCTTCTGGAACGTGGTCAACTGGAAGGAAGTGGAGAGGAGGTACCTGGAAGCGATTGCATAATTCTCTTCACAGAATGTGAATTATTCTCTACGAGTCCTCCTGAGGGGCATTTTTGTGAGAAACAGTTGACCTCTCAGGAGAAATCACTAGAATCCACCCGATTTGCAGCGGATTTCCCTTGTGTTGTGAGTGCTGCACCCTCTCTTCCGCAGGAAACTGCCCTCGTGCGCCCGCCACCAGCGGGTGAAGGCAGGCGTTCCATGTTCTTCCTGCGTCATTCCTTCCTCTCCTCTGCCCTATGGCAACAAAGAAGAAGCCTGCAGCTCGAAAGCGCACAAAGAAGGCTGTTTCCAAAAAACCCGCAAAGAAGATCGCAGCCCCAGCCTCCGCCAAGGCTTCGGCCGGCAAGAGGAAACCCCAACCAAAGAAGCACTTTACCCCCAAAACCGCCCCGAAGCGCACTGTCGCAAAGAAGAAGTCTTTTCTCCTTCAGAAGAAGGTGAAGAAGGGGCCAGTGGCGAAGCGCGCGTATCAGATGCGTGTGGAAGAGGAAGTGATGCCGCAGGTGCGTCCGCACGTCGTCCCTGCAGCCGACCGGATTCCATCTGCATGCAAGAAGTTACCGAACAATCTCCGGCCCGTGAAAGTCGAGGATAATCGGCTGTTCTTTGTGGAGGATTCGCACACCGATCTGCCGTCTCTCATTGAAATGCAGCTGCAGAGCTACCGGTGGTTCCTCACAGAAGGATTGAAGGAGCTTCTGGAAGAAATTAGCCCCATTACTGATTTTTCGGGGAAGAAGATGGAATTGCGCATACTTGGGCATACCTTCGATCCTCCGAAGTATGACCCCGACACCTGCCGCCGCCGCAACTTAAGCTTCGAGGCGGTCATGAAGGGGCATGTGCAGCTCATTAACAAAGAGACCGGAGAAATAAAAGAACAGGATGTGTTCCTTGGTTCCATTCCCCTCATGACGGAGGGCGGGACATTCATTGTCGGGGGTATTGAACGCGTCGTGGTGCACCAGTTGGTGAGGAGTCCCGGTGCTTTTTTCTCCAAAATGCCCGATGTTACGAAGTACCACACGGCAAAGATTATTCCGAAGCGCGGTGTATGGCTTGAAATAGAAACGGACCGCAAGGGGATACTGGCCTGTAAAATCGACAGGAAGCGCAAAATTCCTGTAACGCAGCTCCTGCGGGTATTTGGCTATGAGACCGATCAGAAAATCCTTGATCTCTTCCGGGATATCACCCGGGAGAAGGACTTCATTCTTGCCACACTGGAGAAAGATGCGGCGCGGACTGTTGAAGATGCCTATCAGAGTATTTACCGGCGCATCCGTCCGGGGGATCTGGCAACGCCTGAGAACGCGAAGCAGCTTATCGACGGGCTTTTCTTCGATTTCAAGAAGTACGACATGGGGTCTATTGCCCGGTACAAGCTTAACCGCCGCTTCGGCCTGAACCTCCCGAGCGATGAGCTGGTGCAGAACAAGTATCGTGTGGGGTTGGTGCGGACAGAGCGCATTGTGAAGGACCGCATGACAGTGATGGACCAGGAGACGGTGACACCGATGCAACTCATCAACTGTCGCCCGATTACGGCAGCTATGCGTGAGTTCTTTGCCTCCTCGCAGCTCTCACAGTTCATGGATCAGACGAATCCTCTCTCGGAGCTTGCACACAAGCGCAGGCTCTCTGCCATGGGTCCGGGTGGTCTTTCCAGGGAGCGTGCCAGCTTTGATGTGCGAGATGTGCACCCAAGCCACTTCGGGCGCATTTGTCCTATTGCAACACCTGAAGGGCCGAATATCGGTCTGGTGGTGCACTTGGCAGGATATGCACGCGTGAACGAGTACGGCTTCCTTGAGACGCCGTACCGGGAGGTAAAGTTCTCTTCTGAAGAAAGAAGGGGCAAAAGAGATCCCCGTCCGCGCATACCTTACGGGCAAGATGGAATATGTCGATGCAGAGCGGGAACGGCACCTTACGATTGCACAGGCACAGAACGTTCTCACAGAGATGCATGAGATTACGACGACACGCGTCTCCGCCCGTAAGAGCGGGGAGCCCGTATTCTCTCACGCGCGTGACATCACGCATGTAGACGTATCTCCAAAGCAGATTCTCTCACTCTCCACAGCTCTCATTCCATTCCTCGAGCACGATGACAATACGCGTGCTTCTATGGGCACGAACATGCAACGCCAGGCTGTTCCCCTCGTCTTGCCGCACGCACCGCTGGTCGGCACGGGGGTAGAAGGACTTGCAGCACGCGCATCGGGCCATGCTCTTCTCGCTGAGGAGGACGGAGAAATCACTTACGCGGATAGCAATGAGATTTCTGTTGTCTACAAATCCGGACGCAAAAACACCTACCGTCTCAGTTCATTTGTGCGCAGTAATCAGGGAACGTGTTTCAACGTCCGCCCGCGCGTGCGCCGCGGAGACAAAGTGCGGAGAGGGGACAGTCTCGGAGATGGTGCCTCTGTCGATAACGGCGAACTCGCACTGGGGCAGAATTTGCTTGTAGCGTACATGTCCTGGCAGGGGTACAACTTCGAGGATGCCATCATCATCTCCGACCGTGTCGCGCAGAAGGGGCTCTACGATTCCATTCATATTGAGTCGTATACCACTGATGTGCGCGATACTAAGCTCGGTCCCGAAACCATGACGCGCGATATCCCGAATGTTGGAGAGAGCAAGCTCAAAGATCTGGATCTCGATGGCATCGTACGCATCGGTGCTACAGTCCATGAAGGAGATATTCTCGTTGGGAAAATTACTCCGAAGGGGGAGACAGAACTCACACCTGAGGAGCGTCTCCTGCAGGCGATTTTTGGAGATAAAGCAAAGGATGTGAAAGACAGCTCGCTGCGCCTCCCCGGCGGAGCGGGTGGAAAAGTGGTAGATGTGCATATTTTTGACCGGGCAGAGGGCGATGAGCTCCCTACCGGCGTCATCAAGCAGATCAAGGTGTTTGTGGCACAGACGCGCAAAGTCCAGGTAGGAGATAAGATGGCTGGCCGCCACGGGAACAAAGGAGTCATTTCCCGCATCGTGCCCCAGGAAGACATGCCATTTCTCGAGGATGGTACGCCGGTGGATGTCATTTTGAACCCCCTTGGCGTCACCTCCCGTATGAACATCGGTCAGGTGCTGGAAACGCACCTCGGCTGGGCTTGCCAGGTTCTGGGCATCAAGATTGCGACGCCGCCGCTCAATGGCATAACGACCACTCAGATTGGAGATTTCCTCGAGGCAGCCAGCCTTCCTCGTGATGGGAAAGTGCAGCTGTTTGACGGCCGCACAGGGGAGCCTTTTGCCCACAAAACTACTGTCGGACAGGTGTACATGCTCAAGCTTCT
>Ga0076334_111_pt1 | contig 28394 bp, 37 predicted proteins | sample RifGroA2_FD_68031 | JGI IMG/M metagenome (GOLD analysis project Ga0076334, IMG submission 68031) | Peregrinibacteria bacterium GW2011_GWA2_54_9 | reverse complement strand
GTCGGTGGAGACTGCAGCGGCGAGACGCTCGCAGCGGCACCCATTGCGGAAGCCGGCGGTGTTGTCATGATTTCCCCTCTGAGCAGCAGCCCCGATGTGGCGCAGGCGGGAGATTTCATTTTCCGCGACTACCCGAACGATCTCCTCAAGGCGAAAGCCGTCGCACAGTTCTTTGCTGAGGAAGGGATCTCCAAGGTTGCGATCATTACGGAGAATGTCGACTTCACTGTCGCGTTCCGGGATGCCCTGAAGAAAGACGTACCGGAGGGGGCTTTGGTGTTTGATGAAGTGGTGGACCCTGGAACGAAGGATTACCGCAGCCTCATGACACGTCTGCAGGACATGGAGTTCGATGCCTTCTTCGCGAACGGGACGAGTACTGCCACCATCGGTGCCATGATGCAGCAGTTGCGCGAGCAGGGGTTTACGCAGACCGCGATGACGCATGATGCGGGCCAGGACAAGTCCGTCATCGACATCGGTGGGGAAGCAGTGGCAGGTCTGTATGCCATCAATGTCCCTTCCGTGAACGAGGACAGTCCGTTCGGGCAGAAAGTTGCAGAGAGGTTTGGCGGCACCCAGGCGGGTATGGCGTTCGTCTCGCATTCCTACGATGCCATGGGGGTGCTTGCGGAGGCTATGCAGGCGGTGGGAACCGAGGGGACTGCCATCCGCGACTATCTCTACAATCTGTCCTCCTATAGTGGTATTGTTGGCAACTTCTCCTTCGACGAGAACGGCGACGTCATCGGCATTCCCCTCGTGCTGTGGCAGGTGCAGAGCGGGGCGTATGTGAAAGTGAAAGATATTGCGGTGAATTAATGGAGAAGTAGAGGAAACAGAAGAATAAGAAGAAACAGAGGAGAAATCCAAAGCTTCCAATCCTCTGTTTCTTCTGTTTCCTCTTAATTTCCTCTGTTTCCTCGCTCAGGACTTCCCTAGTATTTCATTGTGCAGCTCCTAATCAATGGGCTCATTGCCGGTTCACTTGCCGCTCTCATAGCGGCAGGTTTGGCTTTGGTTTACGGCGTGCTCGGGGTCTTCAATCTTGCACTCGGTCAGATAGTCCTTGTCGGTGGCTATGCAACGTGGTGGTTCTGCCAGGTGGCAGGCCTCCCGCTCTTCCTGGGCATTCCGGCCGGGCTTGTGACTGGCGGGCTCGTTGCCTGGCTGACATTCATTCTCTTCGTGAAGCCGTTCTATAAGCACCATCGTTTCCTCCCGCTTGTCACAACCATCGCGCTCAGCATGATTCTCGACGGGCTCATTTTGCTCCTGTTCCAGGAACGTCCCCGGAGCATCCTCCCCGGCATGAAGGAGACCATGCTGCTTTTTGGCGGGAGAGTCAGCAGTGAACAGTTAGTACTCATTGCTTTCACTCTTGTGATTCTTTTCGGGTTCGCATACCTCTTCCACTCCACTGCTGTTGGCCGGCGCATCCGTGCTGTTGTGCAGCATGACCATGCGGCGATGAGCCTGGGAATCAATGCGCCTTCCCTGCACACACTCATTTTTGTGCTCAGCGGTGTGTTCGCTGCAGCAGGAGGCATCTTCATCGGCATCGACCAGAATCTCACGCCCACGCTGGCGTTCCCCATCACTATTAAGGCGTACGCAGCCATCATCGCAGGCGGGAAGGGAAACTTCTGGGGAGCTATTGTTTGTGCGTATCTCATTGCACTTCTCGAGCAGGTGGTTGTCGGCATCCATTGGTTCGGTGTCTTCTACATCCCCGCAGGGTACCAGCAGACAGTGGCACTTCTCTTTATCATTGTCTTCCTCCTCCTGAAGCCGACAGGCATTTTCGGGTCTGTCAGCCGTTCCGCGTAAGCTATGGATTTTATTCTTCACATCATCATCAGAGCCAGTTTTGTCCTCTTCGTGGTTGCAGGGTACAACGTCGTGTTCGGGAAGGGGAAAATCCTCCACTTCGGGCAGGAGGCGCAGGACATCGTCGTTGCCTACATGATCTGGGTGCTTGTCATGCGTTTCGGGTTCCCCCTGGGGGTAGCGCTTCTTGCAGGTGTTCTCGCTGCAGTGCTCTCTGCCGCCCTCTTCACGTGGCTCTCGCTGCGGCTCGAGCCTGATGGATTTGGTGTTATGTCCATTGCAGTGCACCTTGCGTGCCTTTCCGTTGTTCTGAACTGGCAGTCGGTGACGCGCGGGGCACTGGGCATTCCGCGCATTCCCCGCGCCCCCTTCCCTTCAAGTCTGGGAGAATTTGCTCTCTTCACTTCCATTCTTCTTGTTGCCTGGCTCCTTGTGCTCTGGAAATTGGACAGAGGGAGGTTCGGGCGGCAGCTCACGGCGCTCGCGGGGCATGAATGGCATGCTGCGTCTCTGGGTATTGATCGCAGGAAGGTGCATTTTCTTGCATTCCTCCTTTCAGGTATCGGTGTTGTGTTTGCTGCAACGCTGTTCCCTGCCTACCTTTTTCTCCTCACCCCCTCCGATTACCACTTTTCGGCCATGATTTTCTATGTGATGTGCACAGTTGCGGGCGGGCCCGGTCATGTTTGGGGAGTAGCCATCGCGACATTCGCGATTGTGTTCCTGCGGGAGGGGTTGCGTTTCGTTTCTCTGCCCCCCGATGTCCTCGGGCCAATGCAACTCATTCTCTTCGGGTTGATTTTGCTCATTGCCGTGTGGCTGCGGAGAGATACGATTTTCCCGAAGCAGAGGATGGTGTGAGAATAATAGGGATTAGAGTAATAGGTATTAGGATTGAGAACGACAGGATGAGATGAGTCCCGAGAGGATGCGACCGACTTCTCCATTGAGATTTAGTGCTGTTTCTGTGTCGTTTCTTGAGATGAATCCTAATTCCAGTGCAATGAGGAGAAATGCATAAACCTCACTGCATTCTCCTCGTGCGATTGTGTATTTGTAGGCTTTATCTGCATAGGTATAGCGTCCAAATCCCTCTGCGATATTTGCAAGAATGCTTGTAGATGCACGTCTTATCTGAGACGTAAGAGCAAATAACTCTGATCGGGGGAATTTTCCAGATAATTTGTAAATCTCTTTTGTCATCTGAAGTCCCTTTTGCCATGCTTGCAGGTCAGTAAAGGAGTCCATGAATAGAGTGTAAATGGTTCTAGTTTTCAAGTGGGGATGCTAGTCAGATATTTCCACACTCTTTCTTATTATTGGCTTCCATAAGGCATGTTTGTTGTTCTTGCATCTCTTGGAACAGATGAGAATTTTCCTATTAATCTATTATTCTCTTCCCTATTATTCTCCTAGGTGAATCTCTCCCAAACTATCCTCGGCGTCACCTTCGAGAACCCCACGGTACTCGCTTCGGGGATTTGGGGTATTACAGCGGCGAGTTGGCGAAGGGTGGCTGAGAATGGGGCGGGAGGAGTGACCACCAAATCTCTCTGGATTCGTGAACACAGAGGGCACCAAAACCCGACAGTCATTTCTACAGAACACTGGACACTCAATGCCGTCGGTCTCCCAGACGCTGGCCCGGAGAAGGCGCGGGAAGAGATAGGGGAGTATATGAAGGACAAGCCGGTTCCTCTCATTGCCAATATCGTTGCGGGAGCGGTGGATGATTTTGTTGCGATTGCAGAGGAGATTGTGAAACTCTCCCCGGATTTCCTTGAAGTGAATATTTCCTGTCCGAACGTCGACGATGAATTTGGGAAACCCTTTGCGTGCAGTGCTCCGGATGCCGCACGGGTGACCAAGGAGGTAAAAGCGGTCAGCAAATCCATTCCTGTCTTCATTAAGCTGTCGCCCAATGCTCTCAGTATCGCCGATGTGGCAGTTGCATGTGCAGAGGCCGGTGCGGACGGGTTTACCGCTATCAACACCGTCGGGCCGGGCATGGCAATCGACCTGCGCTCGCGCATGCCCATTCTCGCGAATAAAGTCGGCGGCCTCTCCGGTCCCGCCATCAAACCAATTTCTGTCCGGTGCATCGCGGATGTCTACAAGGCAACGGAGGGGAAGCTCCCCATCATAGGAACGGGGGGAGTGTACACCGGAGAAGATGCTCTCGAACTCATGCTCGCCGGTGCATCACTCATTGGCATCGGTACGGCCATAGGCGACCGTGGCCAGGATGTCTTTAGAAAAGTTTGTGAGGAAATGAATGCCTGGTGTGAGAAGGAGGGAATCAAGAATATTGCGGAGATGGTAGGGGGCATGCACAAAGAACTCGCTTCTCGCTCGTAACTCTCTATGTCCTCCATTCCGCTCCAGACACGTCTCCCCAGGACCTGCCGCATCAGCGCTATTAAGCAGGAGACGGAGCACGTGCGCACACTCACATTCGAAATATCCCTCGGAGCAAGGCCAGGGCAGTTTGCCATGCTCTGGATTCCCGGAGTGGACGAGAAGCCTTTCTCCATTGCCTACGATGATGGGAAGCACTGCAAGGTGACTTTCTTCACCATCGGTGCTCTCTCCCAGGCCCTTGCAGAGAAGAAGGTGGGGGATCTCGTAGGGGTCCGCGGTCCGTTTGGGACATTCTACGAGTGGGAGAAGGGGCAAAAACTGGCTCTCCTTGCGGGTGGGTACGGGGCCGCCCCTATGTACTTTGTGGCTAAAGAGGCGGAGAAGGACAGAGCAACGCTCGATGTGATCGTCGGTGCCCGCAGCAAGGAGCATCTCCTGTATCTCAAGGAGCTTCAGTCACTTTCCAACACCACGCTGCACATAGCCACGGACGATGGGTCGCAGGGATTCAAAGGGTACAACGTGCAGGTGCTCCAGAGCCTCATAGAAGAGGGAAAATCCTTCGATCAGGTGTTTGCCTGCGGTCCGGAGATGATGCTCAAGGCGGTTTCCGATCTCACGGCAAGGCATAAGATACCGAGCCAGCTCTCTCTCGAGCGGTACATGAAGTGCGGGTACGGTCTCTGCGGGAACTGCGTGGTGGATCCCCTTGGCATTCGTCTCTGCGTCGAAGGTCCGGTGGTGAAGAACGAGACGTGCAGAAAAATTACGGAGTTTGGGAAGTACCATCGTGATAGTGTAGGGAGGAAGCATGAGTTCTAATCCTTCCATGGCGGCGGGGTGTCTGAGGGTCGACTACCACTTCCACCCAAATTTCCCTCTGGGGGTGCCCCTTCTTGGGCATTTCCTGAGCCGCCGGAAGGCACGGCGTATCTGGCGTGCGTTCTCCCGCCACGGATTGCATCTCATTTTTGTTTCGGAACACGTGTATAAGCGTCCAAGGCGTGCGTACGAGTTCCTCCAGGCACAAAGGCCGGGCGAGGCAGGTACGCATCTTGTCCCTGCAGTTGAGTATCTTACGAGTGAGGGGGTGGATATCATTGTCTTTGCAGAGAAACCGGAACGCATCTACCGCCACAGAGACCTCCTCATCCCCTGGAAGCTCTCCGCTGCAGCAGTGGTCCAAACGGTTCTGGACGATGCGCATTTGCAGGGGATTGTCGTCCATCCCTGTACGCCGGGTACAACCAGCATTCTTCGCAAGTGCGGCAAGGAATTTACATTGCGGGCCATAGGAGATCTCGGTTTTCTGGAAATACATAACTGCTCCAATGCGGTACTTCAGGAAGTATTCACCGTATTGAAGCTCGAGAAGCTTCTCCATACGAAATACCAGCAGATCGTGGAGACAAAGCATGCTCCTTCCTATCTGCGAGTGGATGGTGCAGTGTGTACCGGGGGCAGTGATGCCCATTTTGTGTGGGAGATAGGGGACTGCATGGAGATCTCTGTCGAACATTCCGGTGATTTTTCCTCTCTCTTCGCGCTTGCGGTCTCAAGGAGTGGCTCTTTCCGCGAGCGTGAACGGCGGTACAAGAGGGCGCTCCCCCTCAGCGGGCTGACAGTGCTCTATGAGTGGCTCCTCAAGAAGACGCATCTCTATACTGTGGATGAGCCATTATGAGTGAACATCTCAACTACTTCACCGGCAGCGAGCGGGAAAAGCAGCAGCGCTTCTGCGCTGTGCGGGCCCGCATGTTCCGTCCGCTTCTTGTTCTTTTAGACCGCACCGGCATCACGCCAAACTTTCTCAGTTTTCTCTCCCTGCTCAGCATGGCGGGTTTCGTCTATTTCGTTCCAACAAACATGCTCTTTGCTTTGGGGTTTGTCCTTCTGCACATTTTTTTCGACGGCATCGATGGCAGTTTGGCGCGCTACCAGGACACGGCGTCCAATGCAGGTGCTCTTGCGGATATCTGTGTAGACCAGGGAGGGTTGGTTATTGCCGTACTAACGTTGATCTTCTATAAGATGATCGATGCGTTCTTCGGTGCGTGGTACCTCGTCATGTACATTGTCATGATTACATTCCTGGTTTTGCTCAATCGCCTCGGATCTCCTGTGCGATTCGCCATCCGGAGCAAATACTTCTTCTACATCCTGCTTGTCCTGGACCTTTACACCGCGCGGAGCATTGTGCATCCGTTTCTGGTGTTGTTTGCATGCTATATGACGGTACTCAATGTGCATCTATTTCTGAGGCTGAGAAAGCTCGTGTAGAAAATTGGCACTCTTCTTAGGAGAGTGCTAGTTTTTCTCTCGGCATTCCTCTCCCCCTTCCGGAGCGGAGCGGAGGCGTGCACCGAAGAAGTTGCTCGTTTGCTCGTTGCTCGTTATTTTTTGCATGATGGAACAAGCGAACAAGCTCACGAGCAAACGAGCCAACGGCACTGATCTCGGGCGGTTTTAGTGAGCCACGAAGGATCGTTCTCTTATTTCTCTCTTCCTACCCAGAAGATTTCCAGGTACTGGAGGATGGGGTGCAGGTCTTTCCCATCGATTTTCCGTTTCAATCCTACGGTTTCAGGTTTCTGGTTCCTGAGTACGACGAGTGCATGGAGAGTGAGGCCAAGCAGGATCAGCAGCATGCCAAGGGCAAGCATTGGTCCCATGTTTGGTACGACCGCCGCTGCGGGATGCAGCGAAATTCCCTGCACAAAGAACTGGTCACCACTTGGCACCGGTTGACCGGCGATGGCACCCTGTCCTGTCTGGAAGAGGAGAGTGGCTTGCAGTGCTTCCTCAGTGCCGACGATGAGCGAGAGGATTCCTGCAAGTACCAGTAGGGCATTGAGGACACTCAAGATCGGATTTTGCTGTTTATTTGGCATATTCTACGTATATTATACAATAATAATGCATTTTCCTCAAGTGCCGGTGTACTCCCTTGCGGTTTTTAAGTACTCTAGGCCTGCCTTTGGCCCCGTCGCCCATTCGACAGAGCTCCAGCCTTCGCCCGCCCATGGTGGACTCCGGCCGGCTGGCAGGACGACTCGGTCTCTGTGCTACTGTTCTTTTCGTTCGCTTTCTTGGAAACGTCCCTTTGGCCCCGTCGTCTAACGGTTAGGACCTCAGATTTTCAATCTGGTAACGCGGGTTCGATTCCCGCCGGGGCTGCCAACCTTCGCACGCCTTCGCACTGTGCGCTTTGGCGTGTCTTCGGTTGGCAAGCCATTCTTTCGTGAGACAAGGGTTCGACTTGTCCTCCGAAGACCCGAACGGAGTGAGGGCGAAGGAGAATTCCCGCCGGGGCTACCAACACTGGCTATAATCTATCGATCCGCTTGCCTCAGCCAAAAAGTCGAAGTCTGAGGAGGCGAACTTTTCGGTTCTGCACCCGGCTGATCCAAAGCTCAATAGTTTGTGATCAAGAGTTCAGTAATATTTCTGCTTTGTGAATTAAGGTTAATCTCTCTTCTATTCTCAATAGTGTGAATATTAAATGTGCCATATAAATCCCGAATAAGAGCAGTGTCACTATTGCTCAATGCCCAGCGGATGCCTTTAGCGTCGAGTTTTTGGCAAATACTTGCAAGTCGGCTCTGATCTTTTTCATAGAATTTCAGCTCGGTGTATCGGTTAAAGTCAGAATATCCACCCAACTTGTGATAAGGGGGATCAAGATACACGAAATCCTCTTTGGTGATGCCACTGATTCCTTGCTCAAAGTCACCAGTACGGACTTCAACATTCTGCAATGTCGCTGAAACTGCTTCAAGATTTTCAGGATCGTAATAACGACGGTCATACTCTCCGTACGGCACATTAAAGCCGCCGCTTTTGTTTACCCTGAAGAGACCTCTAAAACCTGTTTTATTGAGATAGATAAAATGAGCAGCCTTCCGGAACAGATCAAGTTGAACGTGTGGAATACACCGGATTTTTAGGTATTCCTCTTTCGTATTCTTGAGTGAGTCCAGAATAGATGCCACACGCTCCCAATCGTCTCGGATGGCTAGATAGGTATCTATGAGCCATATATTTTGGTCGCAAATAACTGCTTCATTTGGCAATAAAGTAAGAAAGACACTCCCTCCTCCAATAAATGGTTCGTAATATGTCTGGGAATCTAAAGGAAAGTACCGAACAAGCGTGGTTGCGATTGCCTGCTTTCCTCCAACCCATTTTATGAAAGGTTTTGCCCGCAAAGCCAACAAGCTTGCACTCCGATGATTCACTCTGTGCATTTCTGCATATTTTCCACTAATCTGTTGAGGATGAGTGATCGTAGCCGCTGGCAGAATCTTGGTTGGCATCATCCGGTGTGGAATCTGGTACGTTATTATTGCTCTCTGCGAACTGGGAGAGAAAAAGAGAGGTGGTTAGATCAACTCAGAGACGAGAACTGCATGAATGTAAGTAATGGAGAGAGTTTTCATATGGACAAGGAACATGTGAATCTCCTCTTGCAATATCTTGATTTTCGTCAGAAGGAACTTGAGAGAGTTTATGCTCTTCTGCGTAATGAGAGGCAGGCACTGAAATTCTGCAAACAATTGGGCGTAACGGTAAGCAAAACCAAAACGCGCAATCAAGATCACCATCAATCTTCCAAAGCATTGATTGCCGCTGTCACTGCAATAACAAGAACTGTATGTGAAAGGAAAGGGGTGGACTTTAACCCGAATCCTCAAACCCGATGCGTGTGGTGTTCTAAAAGGGGGCTTCATGTGACAGCGAGGAATTTGGATGGGGCAATACCAGCCTTAGCAAACCCAACTATAATATGGGAGATCAAAGAGTACTGGGGATTGACTAGTGGAGGCAGCAAAATGAGTGATGCTGTATACGAGACAAACTTGGTAGGAAGCGAATTGCGCGAATTCGAGGAACACACGGGAGTAAAAGTGGTACATGTTTTTTTCTTAGACGGGCAACAGCAATGGTCTGTCCGAAAGGCGGATTTACTGCGCTTCGTAGATTTGATGCACCAAGGTCTCATAGACTATTTGTTAGTGGGGAGAGAAGTGGAGACTCAGTGGGAGAACATACTTGCGTCACTTCTGGAGCCAAGAAGTTGATTCCATAGATTTCATTTTGCCTTGAGATGATTCAAATAAGAATTATTTTATGATGCGGAGCATGCACATATATGTTGGTGTACAAATGTACACCAATCAAATGACTTTAAAACCTCTGACCGCGTTGCCTCTAAACGGTCAAACCATTCCACCGCAAATTTGCAGGCAAGGATTCGATATTTCAAGTTTCTTTTCCCTTTTGCTCTACCAATCTTTTTCTCACCCCTTCCGCATATCCATGCTCTGACTTCCCATTGTTTTGCCGGAGGCAGAGATCTGTTCGGCGGTCCACGAAACATTGATTTTCACCGCAGGGCGGGAGTCGGAGCGCAGGCCAAGCCGGAGTGTTTCGCCCTTTGCAAGGCGGAGAGGCTGCTCGACCGGGAGAAAAATCTGCTGCCAGTGCGTGGGAGGTTCTTTGGGACTGGTGCTCAGCACTATGCCGGGGAGCAGCGTGCATACCCACCAAAGTGCAAAACCGTAGATTGTTACGGGTGATCCGATATGCCACTGGAGTTCGCCTGTGCGGATGCTTCGCAGCTTTCCCCCGGTAAGGTCTGCATCATCCCAGCGCTTTGCCGCACCGGTTCCCGGCAGGAGATCTCGTGGGCGGACTATCTTCACATACATGTTATTCATGGATTTCCTGCGTGCTTCTGACCAGTCGAGATCATGGTTGGCATGATCCCAGCTTGCGATCTCGCGCCAGAGACCTTGGGTGACGAGCGGGGCTGCGTACTGCTCGATGCGCCGCGGGATCATCACTCCTCCTTTCTTGAGGAAGCGTCTGGCATCCGCGAGGGTTTCGAGGATGTTCTCCTCGTAGGCGAAGTTGCCGAGGGTTTCGCTCACCACAAGGTCTGCTTTTGGCAGGCCGCGGATTTCCGCCGAGTGGGCATGCAGAAACTCGCATCCCCGGATGCTGTTCCTGCGGGCGATGGCACGGGAGAGTTCCAGGAATTCCTCCTCGCGCTCGATGAGGATGCAGCGCTTTGCACCGAGTTTCCGTGCGAGGAACGCAAGAAATCCCGTTCCTGATCCCACATCGATCACCGTGCAGCCGGGGGTCACGGTCTGCCGCAGAGCTTTGGCGAATGCGTCCATGCGGACGCGGTCGTTCATGATGAGGCGCTGGTACTCAATGGCAGACATGGGAAGATTATACATGCTTCGTGTCCTCCACTCCCGCTCGTCCCGGATACGCAGGACTCGCTTCCCCCTCCTCCAATGGAGGAGGGGGATTGAGGGGGTGGAGGACACGAAGTTCCATCAGGACTGTTTACTCCGTCGGCCATTCGCTCCTGCACGCGGCCGTTCAATCGGGGTGCTGCGCACCGCCGGTCCCTGGAAACTGCACTGTAGCTTGGGGTGGAGAGCGCGGAGACGTGCGGCGAGGGTGTTTCTCAGATGCGCGACTTCCTCCATGGTAATACCTGTAAATCCTTCGATGACCAGCTGCGCTTTGTACTGAGCTGCCATTCTTGCAGCGAGCAGGAATGGGTCTTCGCTGCCATCCTCGCCCTGCAGGTACTGTTGCGCCTCCTTCCCGCCCACCTTCACGGATGTCACTCCCGCGTCCGGCAGGTAGTCATACACCTGTTGGATCTGCTGCCCCACCCCCATTGCAGATCCGCTGAAGTCATCAAACGCGATAGTTGCCGTTCCTTCTTCGAGGAGGTCACGGAGAAGATGAAGCACTCGGGTGCAATCTCCCGGATTTCCCCACTCCACAAGCTCAAGTTCCTGGAGTCTCTTCCCCTGCAGACCGGCATCGCACACTGCCTGATGGAATGTTTCCAGAACTTCCGGGTGCTCTCTTATGAGTCTCGCAGGGATGTTCATGGAAACAACAGGGATATGGTTGCCGCTCGAGAATGTCTTGCACCGTTCCTGGAAAGCGAGTGACTGCATGTACGTTGCGCGGAAGAGTGAGCGCAGTGCATCCGGATCCTCCATCACAGCTTTCGAGAGGAGGTGCCTTGCGAGCAGTACATGCACATGATCGTTGGCATCGGTCACGAGGAGCCGCACGAGCGCTTCGCACTTCTGGACGTCCTGGAAGTCCGGCGGGAACCGCCAGCCCTCCTGGTCATCAGGAGAGAACTGTGTGAAGCGCCGGATGAACTGCATGGCCATCGCCGCGGTCCTGTCCCCACCGCGCCCGTCGAGGATGTGCTGGGCTTCCATCTTCGTGAGAGCGGAAGGGAGAACTTCCGCAGCATTGGGGCTGTCTGTCCCGTAGGGGTTCACCAGCGGTTCAAATTGTGTTGCTCCTTCCTCATCGCATCCTGCAACGAGAGCTGTCCACTGTTCTCTGGAAATAGGGAGAGGCTGCTTTCTCCTCGCCGAACGTCCGGGAGACCTTTCCCCGGTATCACTGGCATGTTCCTGCCTCATGGTTTCCGGGAGGAAGGAGGAGACTGTGTTTGAGAGTAGACAGGCTCGGAGGTTGATGGAAGTTCAGGGCGCAAGCAATCCCAAAATACCAAAGTTATAGTATTTGTCTAGTTGTGCACTCCTTTCGGTGTTTTACAGGCTACAGGAGCCTCCGTAAGGGAAACGACGGCATTGCAGCGCGGAAAGAATGCAGACTTATTTCGACTTCAGCGCATCCCGGATTTCCGTGAGAAGCTTCACTTCAGCCGGTGGTTCAGCTGGTACGGCTGCCGGTACGGGCTTCTTGAAGCAGTTCATCTGTTTTACGATGATGAAGATGCAGAATGCAACGATGACGAAGTCCACAACGGACTGGATGAACATGCCGTAGGCTATTTTGGTGCTGCCGATCTCGAAGGCGAGCGTTTTAAAATCCACTTTTCCCACGAGGAGCCCGATGGCGGGCATCAGCATGTCGTTCACGAGCGAGCTCACGATCTTGCCGAAGGCTGCGCCGATGATGATGCCGACTGCCATATCGACGACATTGCCCTTCATGGCGAAGTCGCGGAATTCCTTGAGCATGGACATAGATGATGGGGGAAAGGGATTTCCAGTATACGGGAATGGGTTTTGGCGATGGAAGGTGCCCAAAACATAGAGCTTGCTTTTGCCGAGCATCGTCTTTGCATATTTGTGCTATGCAGGTGTCAATTCCATCCTGTAGTGGTAGTCATATAGTATATGAGTAAGTATTCATTTTTCTATCCTATGCGAGTGAAGAACTTTTTTCCCGTAACAATTGCGTTTGCCTCTGTTGTAGGTGCGCTTATATTTTTACCCCACGCGTACGCACAGGAAAACATTCCTGTTGATCTTGTGCTTTTTTACGGGCAGGGGTGTCCCCACTGTGCGCGGGCGATCAATTGGCTCGACGAGGTTGGGGAGAAATATTCACAGTTGAATACGCATCAGTTTGAAATCTATTTCGCGAAAGAGAACATTCCTCTGTTCCAGAGGATTGCACAGGAGTACGGGCAGGATATTGGTGCTGTTCCGACGATATTTATCGGTGAGGAGGCTTTTGTGGGGTTCGGGGGGAATCTTCAGGCGGAAGTGGAGAGCGAGATTGTTCGTTGCTTGAACGAAGGTTGTCCTTCGCCGTTGCGTTTTGTAGATCCGGAGAGGGTAGCTAATGTGCAGGCAGAAGATCTGCAGCAAAGCAGTGCCTCAGCTGTCTCAGTGATCGCCGAGAGCAGTGTGGAGCGGGGTGCCCCGATGGGAGAATCGGTTTCTTCTGCTTTTATTGAGCAAGAGAACAGCAATGCAAATGAAGGCAGCACTGGACAGAACATGGAGGTGGAGGAGGGGAGGAATGAGATAGTGGAGGAAGATGCAGCTGTAAATTTGGCAAATGCCATTACTATTCCTGCAGTGGTGGGGGGAGCATTGGTCGATGCTATCAATCCCTGTGAATTTGCAGTACTCATCATCCTCATAACAACGATTCTTGTTTCAGGGAAGAAGCGCCGCGCACTTTTTGCCGGTCTTGCATTTTCTCTCTCCATCTTCATCTCGTATTTTCTCATGGGGGTTGGCCTCTACTCAGCCATTCAGGCTTCCGGCTTCACTCATACCTTCTATCTGGTCATTGCCATACTGGCCATCTTCATCGGACTCTTTAACCTCAAGGATTATCTCTGGTATGGCAAATGGTTCGTGATGGAAGTGCCCATGAGCTGGCGGCCGCGGCTCAAGGCACTCATTCGCAGTGTCACTTCTGTGCCGGGAGCATTTTTCATTGGATTTGTGGTGAGCCTTTTTCTTCTCCCATGCACTTCCGGGCCTTACATTGTCGTCCTCGGACTACTGGCGCATACAACGACAAGAGGATATGCGCTGGCTCTTCTCACGCTTTACAACCTGATCTTTGTGTCGCCGATGATTCTGATTACCTTTGCCGTATATTTTGGTTTCACAACGACTGACAAGGCGGAGGAATGTCGTATGAAATGCCTCAAGACACTCCACCTCATTGCTGGTCTTATTATTCTGTGCTTGGGTTTTGTTATGCTTGGCTCAGTGTTGCTGGGCTATGTTTGATTGCACGCGCATCTCTTGTCGTGTATCCGTATCGCACATCCCTCCACGATTGCCGTGCCTATTTTCTTCTGCGCGCTTGCAAGGATGCGCTGGAACGTACTTTGGGAAGTACACATTTCCTTTGCGGCTTCAGTCTGGCTCAGGTCTTTTACGTTTTTTAAGCGAGTCCCCTGGGGCGAGGCATAACGGGAGAAGTATACTACTTCTTCTCGTTCTTGCGCGCCTTGCGTACTTCCTCCAATTCTGCCTCAAGAGCTTTCTCCTCTTCCTCGAGGCTTACCTGTGTGGCAAAGCCAGAGAACCAAGGACAACCTTGCCCGCATCTTCCTCTTCCCATACCCCTCCCATTTCTCCTCCCAAAGCCAAACATGCGTGGCATAGCTGCTCCCTGACTGCACGGCCCCATACCGCGTCCGGTTCGCGGACCCTGTCCTGCCGGTCCTGTTCCGTCGAATCCTGGCATAATACAAGTGTGGAAAGAAATAGAACATAATGAATATATACCCATAACTTTTTCAAGTCAACACAATCCTCTATTTTTCACGGACGGAGAATGGGCACAGGGGTACTATGAGCACTGTGTTATCACGTTTTCTTCTTTTCTCTGTCTTTGTCTTTTTTGGGGCCATTACTTTTTTCGTTCCTTTTGGCATGCTGGCGCAGGAGCCACGCATGGATTTTGTTCGTGCTGAGGTTCAGGAGGTCGTAGAAAAAGATGCCGGAACAGAGTTTCCTCTTCAGGAGGCTCGTCTCCGAGTGCTCACTGGTCCCGACGCTGGTGATGAAGTGATCGTCTCCAATGAGATACTGGGCCATCGTGAGGATCTGCGCCTGGCTCCGGGCCGAACTGTCATTCTTCAGCGTGTAGAACGGTCAGACGGATACAGCATGTATTATTTCCAGGAGTACTACAGACTGCCAGCACTCATTATTTCATTTGTCCTTTTTGTTCTTCTGGGTGGGGTTATAGGGAGGAGACGGGGGATTATGTCCCTCTTCGGTCTTGTGCTTTCCATTGTCATCATTGCCTTCGTGATGTTCCCGCTCATGGTTTCCGGTTGGAATGCATTCTCAGTGAGTGTCATTGGTTCGTTCCTCATTGCAGGTTCTACCATTCTCATCGCACACGGCTATTGCAGACGGACTTTGCTTGCGCTCCTATCCATGTAGATCCCAGGGGTCTTTTGCTTGCCGGTATCATCATTGGGGCATTGGGTGTGCTGGATGATGTCACAACAACACAGGTCGCGGCAGTGGAGGAGGTGCGTAAGGCAAATCCGTCCTCTACATTCAGGCAGCTCTACTCCGCAGGTGTTTCCGTTGGACGTGAACATGTTGCATCCATGATCAATACGCTGGTTCTTGCCTATGTTGGTGCGTCTCTTCCTCTATTGCTTCTCTTTTCTCTCGGTGGAGATGTTCCTGCCTGGGTGACATTGAACAGTGCGTTTTTTGCAGAAGAAATTGTGCGGACATTGGTTGGGAGCGCCGCTCTTCTGCTTGCCGTTCCTATAGCAACATTCCTTGCTGCCTACGGTTTTTCCAAGAGAAGTTTTGTTGCTGCCTAAGTGGAGCATACACAGGTAATCCCGAGTCTCGTGCGTTACATGCTTCATTCCATACAGGGTGCATCCTACGGAAGCAGCGCATTCAGCGCGTACCCAATGAAGATGATTGCTGCCGTGACGGTGCCAAAGAATATTCCCAGCAGCTTCCAGCTCATCACACGCCTGAGAATGAGCGCCTCGGGGAGGGAGAGGCCCACGATTGCAAGGATGCTTGCGAAGTACCCCTCCGGGATGTACCCGTGCACTGCCGCTCCCACCCCTACACCTATGAGGACATAGGGCATCACCTTTCCTGTAATTGCCCAGGCGTCGCGGGAAGCAAAGAGCAGTGGACTCACTCTTCTGCCATCATTTCCTTTGCATTGGCAGGTTCCCATCTTCATATCTTTTGCGATTTCATTCTCCATCTTCATTTTCCCTATGAGGAATCCTCCAAGCATCCCCAACAGCATCCCGAGCGTTACGTAGAGGGCAGTGATCTTCCATCCGAATGCCGAGATGAAGAGCACGATGGCGACTTCATTGATCAGCGGAGAAGTAATGAGAAAAGCGAATGTTAATCCCAGCGGGATTCCTGCATCAATGAAGCTGATGAAGAGGGGGATGGAAGAACATGTGCAGAATGGTGTGATGGCTCCGAAGAGAGACGAAAAGAAATAATCCATTCCAAACAAGCGTCTTTTTTCGAGGAATGTGCGCATCTTCTGCACGGGCAGGTAGTACCGTACCAGGCCCGCAAAGTGCGTCAAAAGCACCAGGAGCAGGAAGATTTTGATGTTTTCGTAGATGAAGAAATATGCACTTTCCCCGAGGTGTGTTTCCGGCACATGATGGAGCAGGTCGAACGTGATCCAGCTGGAGAAGCGTTGAAGCATGTCTCAATGATATGCCCTCTAGAACTCTTTCGGAAAGAGAAGAGAGAGGAGAAGTGAGCCTAAGAGACAGGCCATGACGGCCGCGAAGGAAATGGCGGAAGAGATGTGAATGCCGAACATGACGAGGAGCATCTTTGCCCCGATGACAAAAAGCACCAGGGAGAGGCCTTTCTGGAGGTGGTGGAATTTGTGGATGACGGCTTCGAGGAGGAAGAACATCGCCCGCAGGCCAAGAATGGCGAAGATGTTCGATGTGTAGATGACGAAGGGGTCCTGAGAGATGGGCCACGGGCGTAAGCCCGTGGAGGAATGCGGGTGAAGCCGCGAAGCCCGAAGGGCGAAGTGGCCTCCCGCTACGCCGGGTTCCGCCGCCGCCTTGCGGCGGCGCATCAAAGAGATGCCACGGCCGTAAGGCCGTGGAGCTTCACGGACGATAAAATGTCCGCCGTGGTGATTGCTGCTGAAGTGAAACAACCGATGTGCGAGGCGGTACATCTTGTTATTGTGGAAATCGATGTGTTCCTCCTTCTTCTCAAAGAACAGTTTGAAGCCGGCATAGACGAGCATGGCCCCGAAGATGTAGAGGATCCAGTGGAACATGGAGACCACCACCGATCCCAGTCCTATGAAGACTGCACGCATGATGATGGCGCCGAGGATCCCGTAGAAGAGCACCCTGTGTTGATACTTCTCCTCTATGGAGAAGAAATTGAAAATGAGCAGTATGACGAACAGGTTGTCGACCGAGAGCATCTTCTCCGTCGCGTACGCGCTTAGGAATTCCATGGATTTCGTTGCATCGTAGAAGAGGAATATGCACCATGCGAAGATGACGGAGATGGTGATCCAGAAGATGCTTTGCCATGCGGCGGCGCGGACCGAGATCGCGTGTGCCTTGCGGTTGAGAATCCCCAAGTCCACGATGAGGAAACCTACGATGATGACAGCAAATGCTATTTCAAGAATGAGGCGGGGTGACATGTACTCCTGGATGAAAAAATAAAAGGTTTCAGAGATGTATATGTTTCAGTCTCAGGGAATTGCGCGCATGGTGGAGCGGGAGAGCCTGAGTGCCTGGAGGATCTTGCTGATGTCTCCTTTCAGGAGAGTCATGCCTGCGGATTCCATGGCCACGTCCGTTCCGGATCCCATGGCAATGCCGATGTCTGCCTGCACGAGAGCCGGAGCATCGTTGATTCCGTCCCCCGCCATGGCGACGATTTTCCCTTCCGCTTGCAGCGCTTTCACTCTCTCCGCTTTCTCCTCAGGCAGCACGCGGGCAAAGACCCGTTCAATGCCGACCTGCTTCGCAATCGCTTTTGCGGTGTCCTCGTTATCTCCGGTGATCATGATCGGCTCGATGCCGAGTTTCCTGAGCTCTCTGACCGTTTCGACCGCATTTTCTTTGAGAGTATCTGCGATGGCAACTATGGCACTCGTCTTGCCTTCCGTTGCCACAAACACCACCGTCCTCCCGCTTTGTTCCAGCTCTTTTGCTTTTCCATCGAGTGTTGCAGATTGAACTATTCCCTGTTCCGAGAGGAAACGCCGCGTTCCCACGAGAACAGGTTTGCCATGCACCGTTGCAGACACCCCTTTTCCCCGATGCGCCTGGAAATCTTTTGACCCATATTCCTGCAGTCCCTTTTCTTTGAAGTCGACAACAATCGCCTGTGCAAGCGGATGCTCGGATTGCTTCTCGATTGCTAGAACAAGCGGCAATACGTCTTCCTGCGTGAACCCTTCCGCCATGGCGATGTCCGTGACCCGCGGTTTGCCCTCTGTCAGCGTTCCTGTCTTGTCAAACACCACGGCAGTTACTTTGTGCGCATTCTCCAGTGCCGTGGCGTCTTTGATGAGGATGCCGTGTTCCGCCCCCTTTCCCGTTCCCACCATCACGGCAGTCGGCGTTGCGATGCCGAGGGCGCAGGGGCAGGCGATGATGAGGACGGAGACGGCTGCCACGAGTGCCGATGTGAAAGCATTCACGCCGCCGCCGAAGAAGAGCCATGCTCCGAAGGAGAGCAGGGCGATCACGATCACGACAGGCACGAAGAAGGCGGAAACCTGATCAGCCAGCCGCTGGATGGGTGCTTTGCTGGCCTGTGCTTTCTTCACGATGTCGATAATGTGTGCGAGGACGGTCTCTGCCCCCACTTTGGTTGCTTTCATCGTGAAGCTCCCGGTTTCATTGATCGTCGCGCCGATGACGCTGTCTCCCGGATGCTTGGAAACGGGGATACTCTCCCCTGTGACCATGGATTCATTCACAGCAGAAGATCCATCCATCACTGTACCATCGACGGGGATTTTCTCCCCCGGACGGACGAGGAGTACGTCTCCGGCCTGCACCTCCGCAATGGGAATGTCCGTTTCCTTTCCCCCTCGGATGATGCGGGCAGTCTTTGGCTGGAGGCCGAGGAGCTTTCGGATGGCTTCCGACGTTCCCTTCTTCGCCCGCTCCTCCAGGTACTTCCCGAGGAGGATGAGCGTGATAATGACGGCGGCGGTGTCGTAGTAGACGTCGGGGACGATGCCGCTCCTAGAGAGGATGTCCGGTGTGAATGTTGCAACCAGCGAATAAAGGAATGCCGCCCCCGTTCCCAGAGCGATGAGGGTATCCATGTCGACGATCTTCCGCATCGCTTTCGCGTACGCTCCCGAGAAAATCTTCCCTCCCGTCCAGAAGAGGATGGGGAGCGTGAAGATCAGCTGGAGCACATTCGAGACGTTCGCCGGTATTTCCATGCCGGAGAACGGCGCGTAGACGATGCCGAGGATGATGACGGAAAGGATGCCGCCCACCGTCACCTTGTTCCTGAGGAGTGCGAGGGAGCGCTGGTCATCAGCATCTTGATCGGTAGTCTCTACCCCGGAGATCACCGAGGGCTCATATCCGGCATTTCGAATGGCTTTCAGAATCTCGCCGAGTTCAGCGTCATTGTTTTTGAAGGTGATCGTTGCTTCCCTGTTCGCGAAGCTTGTCTGCGCTTCCTGTACGCTCCTGAACGATTCAATGACTTTCTTCACGACTCCTGCGCAGTGGTCGGAGCCCATGCCGTTCACGGTGAGTGTAATGCGGTTGCTCATGCTTGGAATGGGGGAATGTTGGGGATAAAGCGTCTGGGGACTTTCTTGAGATATTCTTCTAAGCTGCTGAACCAGGGGGAGAGAAGAAATTCCATGTCACTTCTGTGCAAAGATATTCAAACTGGAGGCAATGGCGGCTCCGACAATGAGGCCAGAGACAATGCTCTCGATGAGGCCGATAATGATACTCATTGCGTCCATCCCGGAGAATCCCGGCAGGGAAATGCGCAGCAGGTCCATGTGAAGTCTCTGGAGGGCTGGGTCAGTAATGAGAGCGCTCCACAAGATGCAGATGACGAAGAAGATTCCGGCGAGGAGCGCGAATGCTTTTGACCATTGCGGTAGGGAGTAGTGAGACACTTGTGGTGATTCTGGTTGAACCATGATGGGTGAGGGGAAGGAATTAATGACAGTTGCCTCCGTCTTTCTTTTGCGTGCTGGAGGCATGATGCTGTTCCTCGTGACTGCCTCCGCTATGGTCATGTCCCATGAAGAGATGCATGAGCGGACAGAGGAGGAACAAGAGAAACGGCCAGCCTTGTGTGACGGCAGGCCACTGGAACGTGAATCCGAGGCCCAGGATGCCGATGATGATTGCCAGGGTGATCAGGAGTGGTTTGGACATAGTGTGAAGGGGGTAGTTAGTGGCAGTTGATGCCGGTTGTGAGAGCGTCAAAAACCCGCGAGAGTTTCTTTTCGGCAGTGCAGGATGATTCCTGCACTTTGAGTCCCTTGAAAGGCTTGAGGGCGACGGAGGGGAGCAAGGCAGACACCATCGTCTTCCCATTCTGTTCCCGCAGGACGACGTTACAGGGAAGTGCAAGTGCGACGTCCGGATTCTCTGCGAGTGCCTGGTACGCGAGCTTTGGATTACATGCGCCGAGGATGACATGCGGAGGCTGCTCGATTCCAAGCTTCTCTCTGAGCTTGGCTGCGATGTCGATCTCAGAAATGAGGCCGAATTGCTCTTCTTTGAGTGCGGAAAGCACTTTTTCCCGCGCTTCGGGCAACGGGAGTTCGAGAATGGTTTCGAAGCTGTAGGGTGTAGAAGGTTTCATGGTAGAAAGAGGGGAAGGGGCAGGAGGGTTACGGGTTCATCTGGCGTGAGTCATCCATTTCCATGGCGCTGCTTGTACTTTCGCTGCCTTCCTCAGGGTGGTGCTCAGCCTGCGATGAGCTTCCTGAGTCCATCATCATATTCATCATGTCTTCCATCATGGGCATGTTCATCATCGGGCATTCGTACTGCCCGCCGCGCCACGTGTTCACCATAGTCCGGAATGCTGCCATTGCAGGAATGGCGGTGAGGAAGGATCCTGCAATGCCGAGAGCAAGCAGCCAGATGGCAAGCGATTTCAGGGTACTGCCGGAGAGATTTTTTATCGCCCAGGTAACAAAGAGGATGAAGCCGGCAATAGCAAAAACACCGAGAAAACAGTGAAGTTCAAGCCAGAGGATACCACTAGTATTTACCGCTGCTGCGGCTGGCATGCCGGTGGTGTTCATCATGTCCATCATAGAGAGAGAGGAGGGAGAGAATAAAAGTTACTACTGGTGGTTTTCCGGTTCATCACTGGTATGTGCATGTTCATCTTTGAGCTCGAAAGCTTCCGGACCGAGATCGAGGTCTATCTCTGCCCAGATTTTCACTTCCGGTTGTGATGGAAGGGGAGGCTTGGTCAGCATTGTAACGGACTTGTAAAAACGTCCTTCCGGTTCTTCGTGGAGATTGGGATTGAATGTGACAGTGAGCACTCCGCTGTCTCCGGACTCAAGCTCCCTCCGGTCCACCTCCGCGCTTGCACAAGCGCAGCTCGTGGGGATGGCAGTGATGACGATTGGTGCATCCCCGGCATAGGTGAATGCGAAGTCATGCGATACCTTCCCGCCAGACTGCTTGATGGTGCCGAAGTCGAATGCTGTCTCCGTGAACAGGATTCCTGCCTCTCTGATTGGTGGTGTCTGTTGCGTCGTTTCTTCCTTTGGCTCCTGTAGGGTGCATCCTGTGAGGAGGAATGCTGTCAATGTACCAATGATCATCGTTGAGGTTCGCATAGTGTTATCGGAACATGAGCCATGTAAGGAGTAAAACGCCGATGATGATCATTGCGGCGCAGCTGACGTAGCGAGCTTTAGTACCAAAAGCACCGACGATGTGTGAGATTGTGCGGGCAGCAGTCAGGTTGTAGGCAAAGATGAAAAGGAGAATGAGCGGGAGCACGAACATGAGGTTGTACCACAGGAGGTAGAGCAGCCCTGACCAGAATGTTTCTTCAATGCCGAGGAGACCCACTGTTGCGAGGTAGATGCCTCCCGAGCAGGGGAATTCGCAGATCCCGACGAGGAAGCCGAACACGATTCCTGCGGCGATGGTCGCCTCTTTCGGCGTCTTTTTTGGGATGATGCAGGCAGACCCTCTCAGATGCCAAAATCCCATGAAGATGAGCGCGATGGCCGATGCCCACCCGAAGAAGTTATGGATGTTGAAGAGGTGGACGGCTTTGAGGATTCCCAGACCGATGAGGAGGTACGTGACGTAGGTTGCAAGGATATAGAAGGAGCCGAACCGGAGGATGTGTGCCCGGTAATTACCCAGTGAGAAGAGGATAGCGACGCTCGCCGCGAGCACGCCAATGGCGCACGGATTGATCGCGTCGATCAATCCGTTCATGGTTATGAGCGAGAATGTGATCTTATCGGACATAGGCGTGCAGGTTGATGACAAGGAAAGGCTGGTCAGGATCATTTGTTTCTATACGTACTGCGCGCTCAGTGTCTCCGCGCGCATCGTGGGCATCCGGGTCGAATTCGATGTGAATGACCCCCTGGCGGTTGGGAGGGAGAATCGCGGGGAGTTCCGCGGCATTTCCGTCCAGACGGAGCTGTGCCGTTGTGCAGCCGCACGATGTGGCGATTGTTGAGATAGTGAGATCCGCATTGCCCCGGTTGCTGATGAGAAAATCCTGCTGTGCGATCTGTGTACGGCTTATCTCCCCCCAGTCGAATTCCGTCACGTTCAGCACGGCAGCTGGCGCTCTGCCGCTAGTGCGCAGAATTTCGCGCTCTTCGCGCTCTATTTCTGTTTTCATGTAAGCAGAGGCAATACTACCAATCGCAATGATAGCGAGAATCAATGCGGCAATGGATGCGCTGTGGTGTCTTATGAACCGGATCATGTGAGCATTATGGAACGACGGTACCGCTGAAGCGGAAAGTCACTTTCGGTGTGCGCGTTGCATTAGTAGTGAGGGTCACATCTCGCATGATGGGGCCAGTCCCCTGTGGGCCGTGGGCGTTCGGGTCGAATGTGGCGATGAGCTCCGCTTCTTCGCCCGGCTCCAGCACTTGGTTTACACGGGCAGTTGGACCGTGCCCGCGCATGGTAATGCGCTGAGATGTCCCTGCGTTACCTTTCACCGCTGCGGTAGTGCACATGCAGCTTGTCATCCCTTCGAGGAGGGCAACAGGTTCATTGCCGTCATTGCGGAATGTGAAAGGGACATCCATCTTTCCCTTCCTCATTTCTATTGTTCCTACCTCAACGTTGTTTTGCAGGATAGTCACGTATCCGTTACTGCCTGTGTTCCGCATGGAGGCTGCCTGCGATGCTTCACTTTTGCTGCATCCGGCAAGGATCGCGAGTGCAGCGATACAGATGAACGCGAATGTCACACTTCTCCAGTGGGTTTCCGATGTGAGCGAGGATGTATGCATGGGGAAAGGGGGATAGAAGACGATTAACGGGTTGAAAGGCCAAAGACCTTGAGCAACTCTTCCACAAACGCATCTTTGTCTTTCTCCGCTAGGAGCCTCTTTGGTGCGCATGTCTTCATGTGGCTTTCGAGGATGCGTGCCTGCACATGATCAAGGTGCCCCTTCATAGCAAGGACGTTCCGCAGTATTTCCGCGCAGTATTCGTCCCCCTCGATCATCTGACGGACTTTCATACTCAGGCCATCGAGGCGTTTCAACGCTGCGAGTGCCTTTGTTTTCTGGTCTGGTAGCATGGCAGTAAAGGGGGATATAGTAGTACTGGGTACTGGTACCTTACTCTTCATTGCTGTGCTCCGTCAAGCAATCACAGCTTTTTCGCGTTTTCCTGCGGCAGTACCTATTGTCCTAGAGCGGGACCGGGGGGTTCGTCAGCTGGTTGATGGCTGAGCCGAGGGAATTGAGGTCGTGAGGCACTTTCTCCCCATTCACGAAGAATGACGGCGTGCCTTTCACTCCGGCTTTTCTCCCTTCTTTGTAATCGTTCAGTACGATTTGTCTTTTCGTTCTCGATTGTACACATTGCCGGAAGAGATCCATATCTATGTCCAGTGATGCAGCCCAGTCAGAGAGTGCACTTTCATCCAGCTCGTCCTGGCGTTCGTACGCCTTCTCTATGAATTCCCAGAATCTGCCCTGGTCCGCGGCGCATTCGGCCGCCTCCGCAGCCGGAAACGCATATTGGTGTATAGAACTGAGTGGAAAGTGTCTGTATTCATAGCGTATGCGGTCTCCGTACTGAGACAGCAGCGGTTTCACCACCCGCTCATTGGTTGCCCTGCACGCAGGACACTGCAAATCTGCGTACTCAACGACTGTCACAGATGCGTTTGGGTTGCTCCCGGGGTGTGCGGAGCGGCTCGATGTTTCCGGCAGTTCCGTGCCCTTCACACAACCTGCCAGTATCAGTGTACAGAATACAAGCGTAAGGCAGTGGTTTCGCATAGATGAAAAGGTGGGATGAAATACAGCCAAATTCAGCTCTTGCGCGGCAGCAGAACCGAAAGATTCATTACGAGCATGAGAAGAACAATAGTACGCAGTAGCGGGAGATATGGGGTTAAGAAACTTAAACTTAAGGAAAATCCTGCTACTCCGGCAGGGAGAATAATGCAGATGGGGCAGAAGAGAGCAGTAGTCCCAAGTGTGCCTGCTATTCCGGTTGCTCTCTTGGAACCCATGGGACAGGAGCCGTACTTTCTTTGCCAGACAATCAATCCGATGCAGACAGAAAAAAGTGCAGCAGTCAGAACTGAGGAGAGCAATTCAATGTTGGTCGGCTGTGGGCGGGGAGGACCTGTAAATCCGAAGGGACTGAGGAGCCCAAGCAGCCAGCTGAAGAGCAGGCCGGTGGCAGCAGACGATAGGGTTGTCGCTATCCAGAACCGGCCTGCCCTGAGGAAGGAGGTGTCCATAATTACTTTTTTGGGCGATTTGCATCGGTATTCTGGCAGCCACATCCGCATCCGGTCTTACGACAGGCTTCTTTGCTTGTGCAGTTACCGCCATTGCATGAGGCGGAATTCGGGCATACCTGCTTTGAAGCGCTGCTGGCAGCCGCTTCCGGCGACAGGCCAATCCAGTAACCGGCGGTTGCTCCTATGATCGCAAGGGTGAGAACGACCCCGCGTTTTCCGATGAGAGAAAGAAGATTCTCCATAGTGTAGAGAGGGGAAAATTAGAGAATAGTGAGCGTTCCTTTCATATCTTTGTGGCCATCGCCACAAGGAACATTGCAGAAGAATTCGTACGTTCCGGGCGTATCGGTTGGTATGGCAACGACGGTGCTTTCTCCCTGCGGTATGGAGGCGCTGATCCCAAGCGCGGGAATGGCAAAACCGTGATTTCCTTCAATTCCCATGAAATGTAATGAGAGTTTCTCCCCCTCTTTCGCTGTTATTGTCTCCGGCGTGAACGACCAATTGGAAACATGTACCATCTGCGTCCGGTCTGCATTGGAAGGAATATTTGCCTCTTTTGCCTTCGCTTTTTCAACGAGCATTTCATCGATGACAGTTTTGAAGTTTTCGAACGGTTGTGCTCCGGAAAGGAGACGGGCCTCTTTCGTTTGAAGGTTGTAGATGATGTTGCCGGGAGTTCCGCTGATACCTGCGGCTGAGCCTCCTGCCGTATCTTCATTTACATGGCGGGTATATTTCCCGCTATTGAGGCATGATTCGAATGCATTGGTATCAAGACCAAGTTCTTCTGCATAGGAGATCAAATTATTCTTATCCGCGCCTCTTTCAAAGAGCAGATCCGTGTATTGCCAGAATGCATTGTTCCCGCCCTGGTCATTGGCGCATTCCGCTGCTTCAGCGGATGGTTGTGCGTTGGGGTGGAAGCTCAGCGGGAAGTGGCGGTACACCCAGCTGACTTTTCCGTCGTACTCTTCCACAATCTGGCTCATTGTTGGATGGTGGCGCTTACAGAATGGGCACTCGAAGTCCGAGTACTCGATGACGGCGATTGTCGCATCCGGATTACCGCGAATATGGTCTTTTTCCGGGTCGACTGGTGGCACGTTCTGCGCTGCAGGAGCCGAGGGAGATGGGGCTGGTGTCGGCTGAGCCTGCTGTTTCTGTGCGACCTGTGGTGGCTGATTTGTCTCGGTCTTCGTTCCTCCATTGGTACCAACGGCGATGCCATATCCAATAATGACACCCATGAGTGCAAGAGATACACCGAACCACAATTGACGGGGAGTATGTACTGTCATAGTAAAACAGGAAAGAATAAAGGTATTCTGTTATCTTCCCTGTTTCACTCCAGTTTCACTATCGAGTGTGAATTTTCACGAGCAAGTGCATACAGTGGGTTTCCGGTTGCAGATAAAAAATTGTTTCCAGCATTCTCCTTCTCCGGAAAAGGCTCATTCTCTTGTGCTCTTGCGGATGCACCTTCGATAGGTTCCAGCATTTTGCTGTTGGGCACATACTCCGTATCCTTCTCACATGTTATACATCCATCGCAACAATCATGATTTCTGTGGTGCATTGATTGATAGCCGGCATCGTATTCAGTTCCGTGGTGATGTTCAATGGAGGGGGAAGCAGCGGTTGCCTTTGTTACTAGGAATTCTCCGGCGCCACAGTGGGGGAGGCCGAAGCCGAAGAGGATTGCTGATGCTATGACGATGCGGAGTCGTTGCATTGGTGACAGTGTATCAGAGGGGGGTAGAGGAGTATCAAGCTGCACAGTGTGTTGAGAACCTCGACGCTGAGTTCACGCTATGTGAACTCTGGCTCCTGATCTCTTGTGAAATCCTCAGGAATGCAGGTCTATGTGTACGAGCAGCCACTGTGCTCGTTTTTAGTATCTTCTCAGTGTTTGTTTTTTCCCTTAGAATACTTCTTGCCAACCCTGCGAAGAACCTGTACCATAGGTCATGGTTATCCACCCCCTCTAATGATCGACCCCTACAAAAGCAAGGCTGTCACCAACCTCAGGAAGGTCAGCGGGCAGATCGAGCGTGTCCTCAAAATGATCGAGCAGGGCAAATACTGCATGGATATAGCCCAGCAGGTGAATGCTGCACTGGGGTTGCTTAAGAAGACGAACCACTATGTGCTGGAGAGCCATCTTGTTACCTGCAGCGAGAAGAAACTGAGGAGGGGGGACAGAAAGTCCAAAGAACTTTTTGCAGAGGAAATCATGCGTGCCTGTAACGTTACAAGCCGTTAGCACTATGTATCCAGCTTCCCTTACACTTGTCGGCTTCAGTCTCGCCACCGTCTGTGTGAGCATTTGTCCCATGAACATGAGTCCCATGTTCATGGAGGATGACGGAATGCAGATGATGGCGCAGGCCATGCATCATGGTGAGGAGAGTAAAGATATGGACTGTGAGATGTGTGAGCAGAGGGGAGAAGATCTGGCGTTTGCGTCTGCCACGGCTGTTTCTGTCTCCTCAGGAACGTTGCAGGTGGCAGTTATCTCCTCTGACATCAGTCCACTCTCCTCCCAGTCATTCTATCAGAGGGGAGATTTCCTTTCCAATGCGGGGCCACCGTTACCGGGCAATCTGCTCGTTGGCACGGTGGTGCTGAGAACGTAAGTTTTTCATCGTAAGTAAGTTACGAGGTGCTTTTTGCACTTCGTTCTCACTTTTTTTTCTTTTTCCCATTTTTATTATGAGAAAACTTGTTTCTACCGTTCTCGTTCTATCCGTTGTTGCCCTCGCGGGATGTGCGTCCGAGAAGCCCCTTTCAGAGGCCGAGCAGGCTGCCCAGTACGGCATGACTGTCCAGCGCTACCGTGAAGAGAAGGCCGCTGCCGCCCGCATGAATATGAAGTTCGAAGACCACATGAAGACAATGGTGGGGGATGGCATGCAGATGGACCACGGGAACATGCAGTAATTTTCTTCTTTTTATCATGAAAAAAGTATTCATCATCATCGGCAGGTTATCCCACAGGACGAAGGTCATTGGTGGGGTTCTGGCTGTTCTCGCTGTCTCCGGGAGCGGCTATCTCGCATTTGCGAGTTCCGGGGGCCTTGAGACTCCTCCCATGCTTGTGGAGGCAGGCGCGGATACATTGGAAGTATCTGCAATACATACAGTGCAGCCAGTGCTCCTGAGCAATTCCTCCTCCACCATCCTCATCGGAACAGTCCTCTCGCACGAGACAGCCAACATCTATTCCCGGAGGGATGGCATTGTGGAAGATGTTCTCGTGGACATCGGCGACAAAGTACGCAAGGACCAGGTGGTTGCTCTGCTCCTTCCGCAGGGTGTGGAAGGACAGAGCGCGGCGATGATCGGCGAAAAGAATGCTATGAAATCGCAGGCGGAAGCGGAATTTCGCAAGTCGCAGGTTGTGGCGGACGAAACACTCATCAGCGCCAGGCAGGAGATCCAGGAGATGGAGACGGAACTGCTCGTCACGCAGCGAGAGCAACAGGCACTGCTCAATGAGTTTGCTGACAAAGAAGCGGATATCCGCCAGATGACAGAGCAGGCGTTCACGACAGTCCGCATGGCAAAGCAGGTTACCGAGCAGATCCTGACAGGGACGAACTCGCGGCCTGGAGTGGACATACAGGAGCGCCACATGATGGACCAGTTGGGTTTGCTCAACCGCCAGGAGCGGTACGACATGGAACCTCTGTTCACCCAGCTTTCGAAAGCGGAAAAAGCGTTCCTCTCCGTTCAGGAGACAAAGAAGCGCGAGGCGCTCGAGGGGCTTCTCCTGTTGGCTGACAGGGTGCTTTCCCGTGCTGTCACCCTCCTTGGTGCGACACCGTCCGTTCCAACAGAGCAGACGGGATTCTATACGCAGCAGGAACTTGCGGATCTTATCACTATGGTTCTCTCCGCGCAGGAGGACATCCTGGT
>Ga0076334_130_pt1 | contig 28950 bp, 29 predicted proteins | sample RifGroA2_FD_68031 | JGI IMG/M metagenome (GOLD analysis project Ga0076334, IMG submission 68031) | Peregrinibacteria bacterium GW2011_GWA2_54_9 | reverse complement strand
TTCGGAGGCAGGAGCGCTCTTTCATCATGCACGCACCGTCTGCCGCCGCGCTGAACGCTGGGTGGTGGCTCTCTCGGAGCATGAGCAGGTGAATGAGCATGTGCTTGTGTATCTCAACCGCCTGAGCGACTATCTGTTCCTTGCGGCACGCATCGCAAATAAACAAGCGGGTGTAAGGGAGCAGGAGTGGAGCGGGAAAGCACAGTAATTACGCCGCACCGCCCGGGAGCCCCAGGAGTTCCCAGTAATTGAGGAGGAAGAGAAAGGTGAAGAGTGCGAGGAGCGGGATGATGATGACCAGTGCGAGGATAGGTGATTTTTTCTGTGGGATTGTCACGCTCAGGTAGAGGCTGCTCCCGCCGTAGAGCAGGCCGCAGAGGATGAGCGGGAGGTCTGCGATGCTCAGCCACCACTGCGGCCATGGTGCGTAGAGCCCGTTTGCATGGAGGAGGTATGCCCCGAAGAAACTCAAGCCCAATGTGTAGAAGAGTACTGCCGCAAGCCGGTGCAGATGCCTGGTCATCCTTGTCATCCTACACGCAGGGTCTTTGCAGTGGAATATGTTCCTTATGTGGCCTGTCAGCTTCTTAGTCTATAGCTTCGTTAGCTTCATTAGAAAAGTAATAAGGTATCTGATCCAAAATCCAAATCCCTAATGAAGCTAATGCAGCTATGTACTATATTCTCTATTTCCCTCCAGTTTTCTTCACAGTCAGCCGTGCCCGCCCCTTCGCGCGGCGGCGTGCAAGCACGCGGCGACCATCCCCGGTCTTCATGCGGGAGCGGAAACCGTGCCTTCGCAGGCGCCGACGCCATTTGAGTTTTCCTTGCATTGCCGCAAGAGGCTACAGAAAACGCTGCTTCATGGTCAAGGATATAGCACAGTAATTCAACGCTTCATACTTGCTGGCGTCTCACGTACCTCTCCTCTACACTCGCTGCCATCTCCGTTCTCCTCCCGTTATGTTTTCCATCGATGTGCTCCGTTCGGGCCTTCCCGTCATTACTGCTCCGGCAGAGGGGACAGAGTCTGTCACGGTGCATGTATTCGTCGGTGCGGGGTCTCGCTATGAGCAGGGGAACGAGCGCGGCATCAGCCATTTTCTGGAACATATGTTCTTCAAGGGTGGCAGGAAATACCGCAGTACCAAAGAGGTCAGTGTTGCCATCGACAGCAAAGGCGGGGACTGCAATGCCTTCACAGGCAAAGAGTATGCGGGTTACTTCGTTAAGGTTGCTGCCGAGCATGCAGAGCTTGCGTGCGATGTGCTGAGCGATATGTTGCTCTATGCTCTCTTCCCCCAGGAGGATATCGAGAGAGAACGGGGGGTCATCATAGAAGAAGAGCGCATGTACCAGGACACACCCATGTACAGAGCCGGGTGGGATTTCGAGGAACTTCTCTTTGGAGATCATCCCCTTGGGTGGGATACCATAGGGGAAGAGAAGGTCATTCGGAGTGTGCAGCAGAAAGATTTCCGGCAGTACAAGGAACGCCTGTACTCACCGGATAATTGCACTGTGGTGTTTGCAGGCAACATTGATCAGGCCAGGGCAGTGGCGCTGGGAGAGAAGTACTTTGGGACGCTGGCCGGTTCCAAGGAGCGTGCGTTCGTTCCTTTTGAACACTACGGCAAAGAGAAGGTATTCCTACGCTCCAAGAAGACGGAGCAATCACATCTTGTGCTTGGCGTCCCTGCTGTGGGCGCCCTGGATAAAACAGGTGATATCTCCACCCGTGCCGGTGTGGACCAATCCCGCCTCCACGAAGCCATTGGGCTCATCACGCAGGAGTATCTCCTCTGTGCAGAGAAGGGCGTGAGTGATGAAGAGCTGCAGCGTGCGAAAGATTACCTGCGTGGGAAATTCACTCTCTCACTGGAAGACAGTGAGGAGCGTGCACACTTCTATGGCAAGCAAAAGCTCCTGTATCCCGAAGTGCTCGACACGGATGCCTATCTCGCCAGATTTGATGCGGTGACGAAGAAGCAGGTAGATACGCTTGCTGCGAGACTCTTCACACCGGAGAACTTCCGGCTGGTTGTGATAGGGAAGGAGGACAACAAAGCGGCGATGGAAGAGTCGCTCGCATAATTGTTGCCAAGGATTCTTGACGCACCATTTGCGCGTCTTTAGTCTTTCCATCCCACCTTTCGGTACTGTCTCAAGTTCCTCTTGAGACCTGCCGACCCGAAAGGGGGGCGGCGCCATGTCTGAGCGCCAGGCTCCGAGGTTTCTCAAGTGCACTCACTGCACACCTCGGAGCCACTTTTCTGACTTTCTGGTTTGCCGCCTCCGGGAAGTTTCCCTACGATGTCGCCGCTCTCCTCCCCGCATTACATGGAACGCACGCTCATCCTCCTCAAGCCTGATGCCATCAATAAAAAGCTCTGTGGCAGGGTGATTGCCCGTTTCGAGGAAGCGGGGTTTCTCATTCGTGGATGCAAGATGATCCAGCTCGAGCCGAAGATACTCGCGGAGCACTACGCGCACATTGCCGACAAGCCTTTCTACCCTGAGGTGGAGGAATTCATGAGCTCCACTCCCGTGATCGCCATGGTGCTTGAGGGGAAGGACATCATCAACAAGATGCGTGAAATGCTTGGGGTGACCGATTGCCTGCAGGCAGCACCCGGTACCATCCGTGAACAATGGGGGAACAAAGAAGAGCGCAAGAGCAAAATGTGCAATATCGCGCACGCCTCCGACAGCGCCAAGACGGCTGAGGCGGAGATCCGGCGCTTCTTCCTTCCAGACGAACTCTTCGAGTACTAAGACGGACGATTAACTTATAGCTGTCAGCTTTCGGAAGGGTCTTAAGGTTGAAGACTAAAGAAAAAACTTGGTGGTTATCCTTTGAAGGACAATATACAAAGCGGTGTCATCCTGAGCTTGTCGAAGGAGGGCACCGCGTGATGGTACGTGGTTCGACAAGCTCAGGATGACAGCTCACCATGACACGCGGTGCTTACTAGTCCTGAGGGGATAGCCACGAAAGCTCTAATTATTTAGAACTTAAGTTTGAAGATTTCCTGAGAGCTAAAAGCTGCAAGCTCGTTCAACGGTTCAATTTGCAGGAGGCACAGCGGGAATCTCAGTTGTACCTGTTCCCCGGAAGAACCACCCCATCGCTGCATCCAGCTGAGGGTCTTCACCAGCCTCCATTTGCTCGTTTGTACGTTCCACGACGATGTCAGGCAGGATGCCTTCTTTGCTGAGGTCTGTGCCGTTCGGCGTGAGCCACCGTGCAGTGGTGATGCGGAGGCTGCTCCCTCCTGGTAGCTCAAACACTTCCTGAATGGTGCCCTTTCCAAAACTCTGCCTGCCGATGATCGTTGCGCGTTTTGCATCCTTAAGGGCGCCTGCAAGGATTTCCGAAGCGGACGCAGATCCTTCGTTAATGAGGACCACCAGCGGTGTTTGGGTATCGAGAGGTCGGCCATTGACGTAGTGGTGCTCCGGTTCGCCCTCCCGGCGTGCCACAGAGACAACTTTTCCCTGCTGGAGGAAGAGCGACGCTATCTCCACGGCGCGCTCAAGATACCCGCCGCCATTGAAACGCACGTCGATGATGATGCCTTTGAGATTCTGGTCAGTAAACCCGCGCTCAACGGTTTCCAATTCACGTGCGGTGGCTTCCCCAAACTGGTTGATGGCGATGTATCCGATAGCACCACTCGCTGTCTCTTTCACCTCTCCTTCCACGCTTGGCACTGTGAAGACATCACGGACGATAGAGAGATCGAACGGTTCAGGGACACTTGCCCGTACGATTGTCAGCACCACTTTGGTTCCGCGAGGTCCACGAATGCGCTGCACGACCTGGGAGAGTGTCTCTTCTGCGATGTCCACGCTGTCTACTGCTGTGATGATGTCATCAGGTGCAAGGCCTGCTTGCATAGCGGGGGAACCCTTCAACGGGGCAACGACCACCACCTTATTTTCTTTCATGATCAATTCCGCGCCTATTCCCTCAAGCGTGCCCTGTAACGACTGCTGAAAATTCTGGTTTGTCTGCGGGGTCATGAAGGTGGTGTAGCGGTCCCCGATGGCGCTTACCATTCCTGTTGCCGCACCGAAGAGCATGGGTTGCACCTTCAGATCCTCCGGTTTGATGTAGTGCTTTTCCAGCAGGCGCCAGATGCCTTCGAGGAGGGCGAAATCCAGGCCTTCCTCCAGATTGCTGAGCGTCTGCCCGCTCCCTCCCTGTCCTGCGTAGAGCAGTTCAAGCTGCTCGCTCATTTCACTCAACTTCTGCTGTTCCAGTTTCTCTCCAATTTGGAGGCCGAGCAAAAGCGTAATAACCGGCAGGAGCAGCAGCGTGGTGAAGCGGATAACTTTTGACATAAAAAAGTGTGGAGATGGTTGAGAAAGGGGGGGAAACCCCAGTACGATCAGGTCTACCCTATGCCAGTCCCGCCGAATATACCAGCGAATGGAGGAGAGTTGTGTGTCTCAAAGCACATGCGTGTGCAGGAGCTCCTTGCACTTTTTCCTCAGGCCGCGGATGTAATGCAGGAGTATGGTCTCCATTGTTTTGCCTGCGATCTGGGTGGCATGGAAACCCTTGAAGAGGGGTGCCAGGCACACCATATGGGTGGTGAAGAGATCGATGAGCTGATTGATGACATCAATACTGCCATTGCTGAGTCTCCGAAACGGGAATGGGTTCTCACCATCACACCCGCTGCCGCCGAGGGCATTGCTGCCATTGCGGAGGCCGAGGGGCGCAAGCATCTGGCACTCCGCGTCGCTGTGGATGCTGAGGGCAGCTTCTGTCTGGAATTCTGTGAGGAGCCAGGAGAGTTTGACAGGGTATTTCCCTGTGAGGGCCGCCAGGATGTGCGTGTGTTCGCCTCGCCGCTTGCACTCCAGCGCGTGGGAGGAGGAACAATCGATATGCGCGACGGCCGCTTTAAGTTGGATTTGCCGGAGGAGCAAGGATCATGCTGTTCCGGTGACGAGTGTGCGTGTAAGAAGAAGGCATTATAGTTTGTAGCTGGTAGGAAATCACAAGGCCAAAGCACGAAAGCTCTTCCCTACAACCTACAAACTACAAGCTCCAACCTCCAAGCTCAGCCGAAGGCTGTGGTCTGTCAGAAACGGTGCTCATCCTCTATGCTATGGCTATGGTTCGTCTCCCCGCTTCTCTCGAGCGCCGGCTCAAACAACTCTTCCCGCGGGCGAGCGACCGTGAGCGGTTCGTTGCGGATATAGTCCTCGCTGCGCTGGATCAGGAGCTTCCCCTCGATACTTCCCAGCCTGAGGCGGTGGGGGGCACGCTGCATCTCTTCACAGATGGCGGTTCCCGCGGCAATCCCGGGCAGGCAGCGATTGGCTGTATCCTCGAAGATCCGGCTCGTGGGGTGACTCTGCGGGAACACTACGAGTGCATTGGGATAGAAACGAATAATGTGGCGGAGTACCGGGCCCTCATTGAGGGCCTCAAAATTGCCAAGCGCTACCATCCAAACCATATCATTTGCCATCTCGATTCCGAGCTTATAGTGAAGCAACTCAATGGCGAGTATCGGGTGCGCATGGAAGCTCTGCGGCCGTATCACGAGGAGATTTTAGAACTTGCCACGGAGTTTCCAGACGTTGTCTTTACCTATATCCCTCGTGAGGACAACTACAGGGCAGATGCACTGGTGAACAAAGCGCTCGATCAGCATCCGTCACCCGACTATGAGAAGCCGTAGTGTCCTCCTCGGTTCCCTGGCTCTTTTCGGTGTCACTGCCTTCTCCCCGGCACGTGTGGTGGCTGCGTATGCTCCTCTTACATTCCGGTACGAGCACTTCATTTTCACACTCGATCCGGACGACTACCCCGCCTGGCATTCCACAGAGGAACAATGGTTACTCTTCGGGCAGCCATTCCAACTTCCTCCTTCCTTACGGGTTGATGGTGATGTCCTTCCTCCGTTCCCTGAGGGTGTGGTCCGCAACAGCCAGTTTGCCTGGGACAGGGGTGCCATCCGTGCCGCGCTCGATATGCAGATTGCGAGGCAGTTCGATCGTGAGTCCCGGTCGGTGGCCATCCGGCGTGAAGAAGAGCAAGTGGTCTTCGATGGCGTTGGGTTACCTGGAAGGAGAGTGAATCTTTCGGAAGCAGCACAGCTCACGGTGGAGGCGCTCACGCGCGGCATTACGGATATTTCCCTTCCGGTTTCGGTACTGCAACCGAAGGTAGATGTGCTCGATGCAGATCTTCAGGACGGAGGCATTCTGGAAGTGGTGGCGGTAGGTGAGTCCGATTACCGTGGTTCTCCGCTTGCCCGCCAGCACAATATTGCAACGGGCTTAAGCCGTTTCAACGGGCACATCATCCCGCAGGGCACTACCTTCTCTTTCAATGAAGTGCTCGGTCCGGTGGGCCCCTCGACGGGATACAAGCAGGAGCTTGTTATTAAGGGGGACAAAACGCTCCCGGACTACGGAGGCGGATTGTGCCAGGTGAGTACCACTGCGTACCGCGGCGTGTGGGAATACGGTTTTCCCATTCAGCAGCGCATCAATCACAGCTACAGCGTGCGGTACTACTTCCCGCAGGGGACCGACGCCACCATCTATCCTCCGTACAAGGACATGCAGTTTCTCAATGACAGCCCGGGAGATCTCCTCATTCAGACGCACTACGAAGACGGACGAGCGTACTTCATTTACTTCGGTACCCGCGACGGGCGGCAGACGGAGCTTATGGGCCCGTATGTCTGGGGGCAGACGTCGGTGCCGGGTGACCGCGTTGAGTACACCACAGATATCCCTCCGGGTACTTCCAGAAAAGTTGGCGAGCGTGTGCCGGGATCAAGAGCGGGATGGCTGCGGATAGTGCGCGGGGAAGGGGGAGGAGAAAAACAGGAGATGGTCTACTCCCTCTACGAGGCGCGTCCGCTCTACACGCAGATCGGTGTGACGGCAGAAGAGCTCAATCCTCCGGTCGAGGAAGAAGCTCCGCCAGTGGTGGAGGAGAAGAAAGAAGAACCTGCCGGGCGTCCGGTCTGGTTCCAGCGGTGGAGAAGGCGATCGTAAGAAATGGAAAATTGGAAATGAGAAAATGAAAGATGAAGCACACAACCCTCAAAATCTGTGAAGTATTCATCCGCAGAACGATCCTTTCCTCATATTCTATTTTCAATTTTTAATTGATTATTGCAGCATGGCATCCGCAATGGGGCCGGAACGCAGTGGCCGGTTCGTCTGTTCCTCCATGATGCGTCTGCAGAGGGGCGTGAGCCGCTCGTCTATGTCCTGTGGCGGGAGGGCTGCCATCCACCATTGATCCTGCGAGCAGGTACGGATGAATTGCCGCTCATCCTCCGAGAGGGTGCTGAATAGTTCGTGTGATTCCTGCCGCGGGAAGACCCCCAGCTGCTGCAGGAGCCTGATGGTGAAAGGGAGTATGTGCACCTGATCATGTGTCATACACCCATCCAGGAATTCCTGCGTGAGTGCAAAGATATCCGGCACCGGGTGATCATCTTCCAGGAGGGAAAGCAGCAGCTCAGTTGCCTGTGATGCCTGGAGGAAATTGGAGAGGGCCAAAGTCTCGCAGTAGTCTTTTGTACAGCTGGCGCTGCTGATACTGAGGCTCCCCCTGCTTTCACGAATGCATACGTCCGGAGTACGATGCTCTGGTACTGCAGTGAGCGCCCCATATCAGTTCGTGTGCAGGGAGAGGGTGCGCGCTTGCAGTTCTTGGTGCATTCCGAGCCATGTGCCGACAGTTGCGATCACCGGGACGAGGAGAATTTCCAGAAAGAAGTACGCTGGCAATGTTCCGCTGATCAGCGACGAGATTTCTGCATTGAGTGCGGAGAGGATTCCTCCTGCCTTCAGTGCGGGGACAAGTGCAGGGAAGCTGATGATGATGAGCACACTTGTGCAGATACTGAGTCCGATGGCGAAGAACAGCAGAATGCAGGCTTCGGTGGCGAAAGGGACGAACATAGCAAGAGGGGAGGAGCCAACCAGCTTTTCCACGAGAACCTCGTTCGCCCTCCCGAGCACGCGCCTGCGCACGAGTTCCGTTGTAATGAAGAGCAGCACTGTTGCCACAACGAAGAGGATGATGGTTGTGATGGATCTTCCCGCTCTGGTGAAGCGGAGGAGTTCATAGATCTGCTTCTCCTGGTCCGTCACTTCCGAGAGGAACGCAGGGTCGATCACTCCGTGCCACTCCTTCTGCTCTGTGAAGCGCCGGAATCGCGGGTAGTCATCCAGTGACCGCAGTGTCACGCCGATCGTGTCCGGGAACGGGTTCCCCATGTGGAATTGCTCGAGGAATGTAATCAATTCGGGGTCATGGGTGCGTGCCCGTTCGTATGCCTGCTCTTTTGTGATGTATGCTGCGTCCTCCAGGAAATCCTGCTGCTGGAGGACTGCGAAGAAATTGTGGATGTCCTGGTCCTGCGCTTCCTCGCGTATTTCCAGCCGTATATCGGTACGTGTTCGCAGGAGTGATTGTACTCCCTGTGCCCCTACCAGGATGATGAGCAGGAGCTGCACGAGGAGAAACACCCCAAAGAGGGCGCCCAGAGCCGTGCCCCACTCTCTCTCGCGGAAGAGCGTCATCACGCCCCGCCGTATGCCGCGCTTCACGATCACCGATGTATCCGGGTCCAGTTGCAACATTGGAAGCAGTATAGCACGTCGCTTTCTTCAAGTGGTGTGGCATGTTTTTCCTTCGGGCACCCCAGTCTCACCTACATACTCTGTGCCCGCGTTTTGTGCATGCTCTCTTCGAGACGCTGTACAGCTTGCACGCACTCCCTTGCCCGTTCGTTCTCCGGATCTAGGTCCAGTGTACGCTGGAAAAGGGATTTTGCCTTCACGATGTTGCGCACTTGGAGATACGCTATTCCCAAATCACAGAGTGCCAGGGGATTTGTGTGGTCCAGATTCACTGAACGTTCCAAAGTAACAATGCCCTGTGCTCGTTTGCCGCCGTGGAACAGTGCCCAGCCGAGGCAGCGCAGGATCTCTGCATTGTTCGGTTTCAATTTATTGGCTTCCTGGAGGTGTGTGAGCGCCTTTCCCCACTGCTCTTCCTGCGATCGGAGGAAGCCGAGGATGTAGTGCCCTGTGTAGCTCTGCGCATCGAGAACAATTGCCTGCTGTGCGGCTGCTTCTGCGCGCTGGAAATGTTCGAGCCTCAGCTCATTGTCCGCAACCTCTTCGAGGGCAGAGACATTCTCCGGGTCCTCCACGAGGAGCTGCTCCAAAATAGCGAGTGCCTGCGCATATTCTCCTGTCAGCTTCAGCTGTTCTGCTGTTTCCAGACGCTCAACGACATTCAGTGCAGGGGGTCGGCTGTCCATGTGTCTCTCATTCTAGGTGGCTCTTTCCTCGTGCGTACAGAAAAAGTCCATGTATTTTTTGTGGACTTTCATATGCGCAATGCATCCCTCCTACTCATCCGCCTTCGCCCCGCACATTTGCGGAGGTGCGGGGCTCCGGTGGATTCCGCTTGCTCCGTCGCATGCGCATCAAAGAGAGATCCTGATGGTAATGTCAGAGAGCTTCACGGTGCGTACATGAAGAAGTACACGAGATTGAGTATGCCTCGTGCACCAGCAACAATGGCAATGCCAATGACCGCACCAATCATCAGATCCTTCCCGAGGGATTTCCGCTGCTCATCCCCGGCGGAGGCCGCAAAGAGGACCGCACCTGCAATGAACACGGCGGTGCAGAGGTACCCGATGGAGTTTACCGCCACAGAGACGACATTGTTTACGATCACAGGAATGGTAAGAGCACCTGAGCTCTGCTCTATTCCAAAGGTTCCTGTGTGGAGTACCCCCGCATGGGCGTGGGGGGGAAAAAGCCACACGAGGATTGCAGTACACAATCGGTAGTACATCGCATTAGTATAGCACAGAACCGCAACAGATGCACGTTGCAGTTCCCCTCTTTCCTCCGTAGACTCGTCCTCTCCTATGGCTTCTTCGTTCCATCAGCGCAGGTTGTATGGTTCTTCACGGCGAAAGGGCCTGAGAAATGTTCTTTGGAAGGGCAGGAGAAAAACCTGTGTTTTCTCATCCGCTGCGGAGCATTCCGCTCTTGCCCGGCTGTCCGCCTTTCCTCGCTCCGTTGGCCGATTTTGTGTTGCTCTGGTGCACAAGCGGTCCGGCCAGCCGCATGGACGGAAAGTCCTTCTCCTCAAGGGGGGAGGGATCTTTTTCGTCGTTGTGCTTCTCTACGTCGTGTTCCTCTGGTTCACGCTGCCGGACATCAGTGACCCCCGAAGCCTGCTTGCTTCGCAGAGCACGGTGATTGTTGACCGGAACGGAGTGGAGCTCTACAGGCTCTTTGTCGAACAAGATCGCACGTACATTCCGGCAGACCGCATACCGGATACACTCGAGAAGGCGATGGTTGCCATAGAAGATGAGCGTTTCTACGAGCGGGGGTGCCTGGACGTGCGTGCCATCGCGCGTGTGGTCTTACGGTTTGGCCACGCAGGAGGGGGTTCCACGCTCACGCGCCAGCTTGCCCGCAATGCGCTGGATCTCACGCAGGACAACATTTACAACCGCAAGCTCAAAGAACTGATGCTCGGGTGCCAGATGGAGCACAGGTTCAGTAAGAGTGATCTGCTGGAGCTCTACCTCAACTGGATTCCCTTCGGGCGCAATGCCTACGGTGTCGAACAGGCGAGCCAGACGTACTTCGGTGTACCTGCCGAGGGTCTCACACTTGCACAGTCTGCTGTGCTTGCCTCACTCCCGCAGCGTCCTTCGTACTACAGCCCCTATGGCGAGCATCTTTTTACAAAAGTGAGTGAAGAAGCGCAGGAGGACATCCGGGCGGAACGCGTCACCCGCGCCAATCAGCTCCGCGAAGAAGATGTGACCATCGGTCTCCTCGGGGCAGCGGTCGGTACCGGTTCTACCGTGCTCTACGTCGGCGGCCGCACGGATCAGGTGCTGCGGAACATGGAAGACCAGAAGCTCATTACGGAGCAGGAGCGCCTTGCTGCCCTTGCGGAACTGGAGCACATGACTTTCAAACCTTCACGCGAGAACATCCGTGCGCCGCATTTTGTGCTCTGGGTGCGGGATCAGGTGGAGAAGCTCTTCACAGGAACCACGGAGGAGGGTCTTCTTGAGCGGGGTGGCCTGCGCATAGAGACGACGCTCAACTGGGAGATGCAGAAAATCGCAGAGGAATCGGTAGCGTTTTACAGGGAGGATATCCTCAATCGCTTCGGTGCACAGAATATTGCACTTCTCTCCGTCGATCTCGATACGCGGGAAGTACTCGCGTACGTGGGGAATATGGATTACACCGATACGGAACACGGAGGGAAAATTGATGATCGGGGAAGATGAGCCGCGGAACTTCGATGGGGGTTTCATGGGGCCGCTCACCATCCGCAATGCCCTCGGAGCTTCCCGTAACATCCCGGCGGCGAAAGCGTTCTTCCTCGCGGGAGGGGAAGATTCCATCCTCGCGCTCGTCACGAATCTCGGTGCACCTACTCCGCACCGGAAGCGTCAGGAAATCGCCGACCAGCGCCCCGAAGGGTTTGAGTACGGCTGGCCGCTCGCCCTCGGTGCCGCAGAGACACCGCTCATCGAAATGGTGCAGGCATACTCCACCATCGGAGGTGGGGGAGTGTACGTACCCATCGTGTCCATACACCGCATTCTGGATAAGCACGGCAACCTCCTCTATGAGTCTCCCGTGGAACGGAAGGAAGTTCTCGATTCGCGCATTGCCTACCAGATTACTTCCATCCTCAGTGATGAGCAGGCCCGGCCGGGGGAATTCTGGCGGACACAGCTCACCATACCGGGGTTTCAGACCGCTGCGAAAACCGGTACGAGCAGTAAGTGCGTCGAGCGGGACGAGGAAAACGACAAGTGCAAGCTGCTCAAGCCGGATAACGCGTGGGTCATCGGGTACACGCCGAATCTCCTCACCGGCGTGTGGGCGGGCAATGCAGACGGCTCTGCGCTCTACGAGAAGGGTGACGGCCTCAACACGGGGAGTCCCCTCTGGCGGAACTACATGAGCCGGGCGCAGCGTCTCGTCGAGTCTCCCAAGGAAGCCTTTGCCGTCCCTGATGGCATTGTCCGGACACAGATTTCCATGCTTTCCGGTCAGCTCCCCGCGGAGTGTACGCCGGTCCATATGCGACGTTCCGATGTCTTCTTGCGGGAGTCCGCTCCCACGCAGACAGATCCCGCCTGCAAGCAGCTCGTGATCGATAAGGTCACGCGGCTGCTCGCTTCCGAGAGTTGCCCCAAGGAGGCGCAGGAGAGCGGGAGCTTTCTCATTGCCACCAGTCTGCTTCCGCAGCGCTGGCCCGATTGGGAGAGAGGTGTGCAGGATTGGGTGAAGAAGCAGATGGAGTTGTGGTACGCCACGCCGGACCACTCCGGAGCGATCATCCCTCTTCCCGTTGCCCCGACAGAGGAATGTGACATCTCACTTACGCCCGGGCGCCTGCAAAAGCCGGAGCTGAACATTATCGCTCCTTCCAACGGGGAAACGGTTGCGTATCCTTCCTTTAAGCCACAGGTGAAGTATGAAGTGGGCTCCTCTATCCGTGAGGTTGTCTACCAGGTGGATGACAAGCGGCTGAGGGTGGAGACGGCGGAGCCGTTTCTTAAGGCTGCAGTGCGCGTGCCGCGGACTGTGAAGGAGGCCGGCGTGCACACACTGCGCATCACACTCACGGATGAGTACTTCAATGAGGCGAGCGATTCCGTGCAGTTCCGCTTCGGCGACGGTCGGTCCAGCGTGCGCCCCACTCCTCCGCGCAGCGGCACCGGTACCTCGCAGGGAGTGAGCGTGGCAGAACCTGTGCTCCTCTCTCCTCCCAAGTCGCTCACGCTTGTGCAGTTTGGCGATATCATTGATCTGCGGGTGCAGACACCTCCCGTGGAAGAGCTTGATCCTCCTAATCTCAGGCTTGCAGTGGTTAATGCGGAGGGGGCCAACGAAGAGGAGCTCCTTGATATCGACGAGGGCGTGGGGACGTTCTCCCGCCCCTGGAAAGCGCGGAGTACGGGTTTCTTCACCATCCGGCTCTTCTCCCAGGGCAGGGACGGTACGGTGAAAGAATGGGATAGTGTCGGGCCATTTGAGGTGCGGTGAATCGTGAAGGGCAAACCTTCGGTTTTCCCCTCACGGACACCCTTTTCCCTCAGAGGTTGCGCTCCAGGCGGGCGTAGCCCGCCTTCGCGCGTTTGTTTCATTTGCAGAAGTACAGGACAACAGGACAAGTTGAGCATGAGCTTTCAGCCAAGGGCTGCAGCCACCTCGTCCGCTATGTTTGCATTGGTATGCACTTCAGACACATCGTCGTCTTCCTCCACGACCTCAATAAAATCCATCAGTTTCTTCGCCGTTGCCGCATCTGTGACAGGCACTTCCTGCTTGGCAACGTACTTCAAACCTGCCTCCCGAATCTCACATCCGTTCTCCTTGAGCACGTCCCGCGCCTTGTTCCATCTGGCTGCGCTTGTTGTCACCGAGATGATGTCTCCCGTTTTCTCTATATCCTCTGCCCCGGCATCGATGAGTGCCAGCTCGGCAGCTTCCGAGAGGTTTCCTCTTGCGATCACCACGCCTTTCCGGTCGAACATGAACATCACTGCACCGCTCTCTGCCCATTTCCCCCCGTTCTTCTCAATGGCAGACTTCACATTGCTCAGTGTGCGTTTTTTATTGTCTGTGAAGCACTCGATAATGCATGCAGCGCCACCTGGTGCGTAGGTTTCGTACACTACTTCCTCTGTTGCTTCCCCCTTGAGTTCTCCCGATCCTTTCTTTATTGCGCGGTCGATATTTATGTTCGGCACATTGTCCGCTTTCGCATTCTCTATGGCGGTTGCGAGCCGGGGATTCATGCCTGGGTCTCCACTTCGTCCTTCTCTTGTAGCAATTTCAATCAGCTTGGCATGGCGCGTGAAGATTTTGCCGCGCTTTGCATCGGCAGCTCCTTTCTTATGCTTAATGCTGTGCCATTTAGAATGACCCGACATACTTAACCTGGGAAATAAGGAGTAATTGTTGCTCTTGCCCTGAGCGAGGAGCCCTCTGATGGCATGTGGTGCAGGCTTTGCAACGAGTCGAAGGGTGCCATTTACTGTGACCGGACATACAGAACGGAAAATGAAAAATTGAAATGAAAATTACGCAGGATGCTTAAGATAGCCTATCATGCATTTTCTATTTTCCATTTACTATTTCGAATTATTTCCGGTAGGCCAGCATGCACATGAAGCGTGCCCGCTCTACGGCAGTCTTCAGCATCTTCTGGTGCTTGAGGCACACACCGGTGTAGTAACGCTGGCGGATATTCCCGAAGTAATCGATGAAAGGCTTCATTATGGGGTAATCCTTCCAGTCGATGTACTGGGCATCCTTCTCACAGAAGGGGCACTGCTTGAGGCGGGGATCGGAACGGCGCTGTTGCTTTTGATGGCTCATAGGGGCGGTTAGAGAGTGATCTCGTCATCCGAGATGATCTTTTCCAATTCTTGGGTGAGCTTCTCTTCTTCGATGGGTGTGATCTTCTCCACTATGTCCTTCTTCTGTTCTGTGGCACGCTTTACCTGTCTTTTTGCCTTATCCGCTACTCTCTTCTGCAGGGCTTCCTCTTTCTCGCGCCTCTTCCTCTCTGCATCTGTTTCACGAGTCTTGAGCCACCTCTCGTACTCCTCAGAAAACTTCACGACCTGGTACCCTTTCGGCGGTTTCACAATGAGGTGGCGCAGGACGTTGGGAATGATGCGCAGCGCCTCATCCACTTCCTTGAGCTTGCTCGGGTCCATATCGTAGTAGAAGACGGCGTAATTTCCCTCGCTGTGCCCCCCGATGTTGTAGGCGAGACCACGCTTGCCCCAGGTGTCCTTCTCCATGAGTTTCGCATCGGCTTCCTTCAGTAGTTCCTCTATCTCTTTCAAAACCTGCTGTTCCTCTTTCTGGCTGATGCTTGCAGGGTAGAGGACAGTGATTTCGTACACGCGTGTGTCTTCCGATGATGGCGCGAGCAATGGCATAGTTGATTCGTGGGTGAACCCCGTACCACTCACCCGCCGAGGCGGGCTCGGGTACGAGGGAATCAGGGCTGCGACTGTACTTTAGGCTCCTATGCAGCGTCAAGAGGATTGAATACGAATTATGGGCTGAACGGATTTCATAGGTGGGGAGCTTGCAGTTCCCTGAAAGGTGAATTTGATAGTTGACAAAACAACAATATAATTTTATACATTAAAACCAATTCTCTTCTCAACATGACAGTGCAGCAGTGCGAACGCATCTGGACCATCCATGACGAGGCTGCATGGAAGCACTTTGAACAGAACGGAGTTATGAAGGGAGATGGGCGTCGTGTCATCCATGATTATCGTCCGGCATACTACTGGATCATGGAGCAGATGCGGCAACGCATCCCCGGCTACGGAGGCGGGTATCCTGTTTGGGCATGGCCACGCTGGAAGCGCAGGTCCCCCAAGCCTGATCCCCACGAGTGCACGAGGTATCCATCCGGGGCACAGGGAGTTGTTGTGGAGTGCGAGGTTCCCTGTGATTCCATTCTCAAAAGCGATCATGAGCTTTGGCATATTATCCTTTCCGGCCAGTATCTGGGTGCCTCTGAGGAGGAGGAGATGGAATGGGAGCAGCGTGAACTCTCGGGAAATGTTGCCCATGATGTGCTCGAGCAGGAACGACGCAGGAGCTGGGAGAAAATATTTCATCTCACCAATGATCGTGGGGATCCAAAGTGGCTTGGCAGTGCAGACTCATGTGCGGTCCAGGCTGTCATTGAGCAAATACTGCTTGATCAGGTACGGAAGGTGGAGTGGTTCACTGCACGGTGAAGTTGTGGCCGCATCCATCATGGTGTAGCCGATTGTTGTAAGACGAAGACAAATGGAGCCGCCCGCGGGAATTGAACCCGCGACCCCCTCCTTACCATGGAGGTGCTCTACCCCTGAGCTAGGGCGGCATTGTTTCATGGGATGATGGAATGAACAGATTCTCAACCGAGCAGTGCTCTTTATCACGCCCCGCTTCGCGGGGCTGGGCCCTGAGCTAGGGCGGCGTTATCCTGTGGGATGGTGGAATGAACAGATTCTCAACCGAGCAGTGCTCTTTATCACGCCCCGCTGTCATCCTGAGCGCAGTCGAAAGACGCGGGGCTGGGCCCTGACCTGCCTGTCGGCAGGCAGGGCTAGGGCGGCAATATTTTCATGGAAGGAAACCTGCGGTTTCCTCTCATGGGCTCTCCTTCCCTTTATTCGGAGTCGCTCCAGCGAAATCCTGAGCTTGTCGAAGGGTTCCGCTTCGCGACTTTTTATTGGTGAAAGAACGCACTGCGCAGTCTACTCATTTCCACTGGTGCCTCCAACTATTCTTCATCAATTTCCACGGTCTTCAGCCATCCCTGCACCGGAATTTTTCGGTACACGTTGAGAGTGTTCTTCAGCGTGTGCAGGCAGAGGAGCGCGCACTTGAATCTGCGCGGTCCCACGGGAATACCAAGGAGATCGTAGACATCTTTCTGCCCGAGTGCGCCTGCTTTTTCCAGAGTCATTCCTCTCACTTCTTCACTCAGCATGGACATGCCGGCCTGGCTGATGGCGCAGCCCGCTCCCTGCCATGCGATCTCTGCGATGCGCCCGTCTTCAATGTTCATTTGCACAGTGAGTTCATCGCCACAGGCATGGTTTGCTTCCGTATGGGTGATGGATGCCTCCTGCAAATCGCCTTTGTTCTGCGGAGCCCGGTAGTGAGCGAGGATGTTCTCTGCGTAGAGGTCCATGTGTGCGGATTATGAGTGAAGGATGTGGAATTTGGAATGATTTGCTCCTTGTGAGCTTGTAGATGGTAGTTTGTAGTTTGTAGGTTGTAGCTTGTAGGAAATCCCAAATACCCAAAATACAAATACAAAATATGAGGCTACAACCTACCACCTACCACCTACAAACTAACTAGCTACCGCAAAAGGTCCAGTGCTTTCTGCATTTCCACTTTCAACGTCTCCAACTCTTCGGCTGTGTTGTACATGCCTATGGAGAGCCGTGTCGTGGCCGGCACGTTGAGCCTTTCGTGGAGCGGCTGCGTGCATCCGAGAGGCTTATTTCCATCCACTTTTCCGAGGAGTGTCAGTGCTTTCTGTATCAGTGAGCGCTCGTATGTTTCTATGTCCTTCCATGGGAACTGTTTCATCCATTCGATCGCCGCGGCGAGACCGATTGCCTGCGCAATGGGCGGAGTGCCCGCTTCGAATTTCTGGGGAGGTTCTCCCGGGGAGAACCGGTCGGTCTTCACCTCATGAATCATCATGCCGCCTCCGAGGAAAGGAGGCATTTCTTCCAGGAGATCACGCTTGCCATAGAGCACGCCAATACCGGTTGGTCCGTAGAGTTTGTGGCCGGAGAATGCAAGGAAGTCACAGCCCAGTGCCTGCACGTCCACCGGGTGGTGGGCGATGAGCTGCGCGGCATCCACCAGTGTCCTGGCACCGGCATCGTGTGCCATCCGGATGATCTTCTGAAGGTCCGGCCGTACCCCAAGCACATTGCTCTGTCCTGTGATGGCGACGAGTTTCACCTTCCCTTTCCCGAGAATTTTTTTGAGGCTCTCCATCTTCAGCCGGCCGGCATCATCCATCTCCATCCACTCTACGGCAATGTTCCTGCGTTCCTTCAGCTGGAGCCAGGGCACGATATTGCTGTGGTGTTCGAGGGGCGAGAGCAGCACAGTGTCTCCTGCCTGGAGGTTCTGCTCCCCCCATGCACGGGCGACAAGGTTGATGGATTCGGTGCAGTTCTTCGTGAAGACGATCTCGCGGGGATACTTCGCATTGATGAATGCGCCTACTGTCTTGCGGGCTTCTTCGTAGCGGAGCGTGGCCCGTTCCGTCAGTGCGTGCATACCGCGATGCACGTTCGCGCAGTAGGTGCGGTAGTACTCGTCCATCGCTTCTATGACCGCGTCCGGTGTTTGTGCGGTGGCGGCGCTGTCGAAATACAAGGGGGCATCTTTCCCTGCGAACACCGAGAATTGCCGCCGCACCGCCTGGACATCGAGTGCCATAGAGGCCCATGGTAGCATGTTTGGTGCCTCTCATGCCTCTTTACATACCCCTTCGTCCGCCCTTCGGCTGATCTGCGCCCTGTGGACTATGCTAGGCAGTAGCGCTCTGGGCGGACTACGGGGCACTCTCCTCCGTCTGCTGGCTTCCCACTTCGCTCTTCGAGTTTCGAGGGACAGGTCGGACGGGCAGGCAAGAGGAGGAAGTAACTGGTTCTCTGGGATAGTCGCTTTTCCATTGCAACCTGGTATCAGGTGTTTTCTGTTTTTTTCTCTGCTAGGCTTGCTCAGGTTTACTGCGTCCCCTTTCCTATGCAACAGAAGACAATTCAGAGACTCTCCATTACTCTTTTCGTCTGTCTCCTCCTGTGGGGAATCTACACATTGCTTGTGTACCTGGGTGTGCCGGTGCACGGTTCCGTGCTCCTCAGCGGGGAAGCGCAGGAGCGCCTGAAGCAGTTCTGCGAGGCGGAAGAGCTTGCGTGCCGCGGGCTCTTTGCCCTCTTCCCCATGGTCGGGCGGACATTTGAGCGTCTGCGTCCCCTGATGTGGTACGGCATTTTCAGCGCAGTGATCTACGCAGCGCTCCTTTTCTGGATGGGCGTGCGCACGGGACGGTTCGCATTGCAGATGCGGCTTCGTCCGTGGTATGTGGCGGCGTTCTTCCTCCTCGCGCTCTTCGGCATCTTCACCACCATCAGCCTCGGAAGCACGGAAGCCCCCACAACGTCCGGCATGCAGACCGTGCCGCTGCGGCGGATAGTGGAACCGAATCCTCAGGTATACCGCGATGTCGGTCCTGAATCTCTGGCACTACTGCAGGGAAACTTCCAGCGGCTGCAGGATGCCGGGTGCCTTGTGCCGGATGGCCAGTTCACGTCTGCTGCAAAGCAGTACCTCATTTCACCCCGCTGCATCTACGGTTCATTCATCTCGAAGGTTCTCCTGCAGGTGCTCTTTATTTCTCTCGTCCTCTTCGAACTCCTCGTGCTCGGGCACTTCCTCTTCACGCTGCTCAAGCTCCGGCACGAGAGCCTTTTTGTGGAGAGTGTGCTGAGCATGGCCCTTGGGGCATGTGCGTGGGTTGTACTCCTCTGGACACTTGCGGTCATGGGCATACTCACTGCGACAGCCGGTTGGGTACTCATTGTCGCGCTGCCGATCCTTTGCTACCGCCATGTGCTTTTTTGGGTGCGTGCATTCTTCCGGGAGTCCGTTCCGGTCTGCCAGCCGTGGCATAGTGCCTCTGTCTTCTTCGTGTGGTTGCTCGTGAGCTACCTCGCGCTCAATTTCCTCAATGTCGTACGACCGTTCCCCATCGGGTGGGATGATCTCGGGAGCTACATCAACCGGCCGAGGCTCATGGTGAGCTACGGGAAGTTCATCTTCTCCATGGCACCGTTCGTGTGGGAGTACCTCTCCTCACTCGGGTTCCTCCTCTTCGGGTACAGCAGCGTCTTCGGTGCTACGGCATCCATGCTCATCAACTGGATGGCCGGTCTCCTTGCAGTTCTCACTGTCGTTGCCTTTGGGACGGCGTTCCTTGGCCGCGGGCGGGGCATCCTTGCCGCAGTGCTCTACTACACGCTGCCCATGGTGGGTCATTTCTCTTTCGCGGACATGAAGATCGATAACGCCGTCTTCATGTGGGGGGCGCTGGGTATGCTTGCTCTGTTTCTTTTCCTCTTCCCTAAGGAAGAATCGGAAGAATCCGCACCAGTGCGTACGTTCCGCTGGCTGGTTCTGTGCGGTGTGTTTTTCGGTTTTGCGTTTGCAACCAAGCCGACAACCATCATGGTCATTACAGCGGCCGGTGCCGTGCTCATGGGTGCGCTGTTCCACTGGTACGCGTTCATAGGATCGGTGCTTCTTGTCATCGCTGTGTTCGGCAAGAGAGGGCTCCTTGGCGTTCATGAAATTCTCGAACGTATTTCCGGGAATCCGGATCTCATCTCGCAGAATGCGTTTGTTCTCGTCGCGTTGATCCTTGGTATTTCAATGATCGGGTTTGGAATTGTGAAACGGAAAGAGAATATTCCGCTTGCCCTGAAGTCCATCGGCGTCCTCATGGCTGCCATGGCTCTCTCCATTGCACCGTGGATTGTGCATAACAATTTCCTCATGGGGAACATCATTCCCCGCATGGAACTCGGCGCACCCAACTACCTCACGCCGCTCATGGACATTTCAGGTTCCGCGAGTGCAGAGGGCCACCGTGAAGTGCGGAGTCTGCCCGAGGATCTGAAAGTAGATCTCAGTGATCCTGCCTGTACTCCCACAGGCGACAAGGAAGAACTTGGCCGGTACTGGGGGTTCCGTCAGGGGTGGGGGCACTACCTCAAGCTGCCGTGGCGTTTGGTGATGAATCTCGACAGTGCAGGGTACTACGTCACGACGATGCCGGGACTCCTGCTCTTCCCGCTCCTCCTTCTCCTCCCGTTCTTCTGGCGCAAGGAGAACAGGTGGGTCCGCTGGCTCTTTGCGGGCACGCTCTTCATGTTGCTGCAGTGGACGTTCCTGGCGCGCGGCATCCCTTGGTACGGCATTGGCACATTCCTCGGTCTGGTGATCGGCCTTGAAGTGCTATTCATCAAAGCGCCCGATCTCCCAAGCCGCAGCGTGATGAGTGTGCTCCTCTGCTTCTGGCTTCTCATCGTCTTCAACAATCGCTTCTGGCAGTACGACATGCAGAAGAACCTCTTTGAGTACCCCATGGGCAAGGTCTCGTACGAAACGCTCCGCGAACGCACCATTCCGCACTACGATGACATTGCCGATATTGTTCTGGATCGGTACGAGAAAGTATCTGATCGCCCGTACCTCTACCGTGTCGGGACATTCATTCCGTACTTCATCCCGCGCAATCTGGAGATCATAGGAGCGGCTGACCACCAGCTGGACCTCTTTAACTGCATCTACCAGGAGCGGGATCCCAAGCTCACCACGGCGAGGCTCAAATCACTCGGATTCAATAGCATTATCTTCGATACGAACACGGCGACGATTGAGCGGAATCCGCAGGGGACACTCCACAAGAAGGTGAGTGATTTTGTGAACTACCTCAACAATCCCGAGAGTGGTATGCAGATTGTTCTGAATGATCCGGGAGCGGGGGTATCCTTTATCCTCATCCCATAATCCTATGAGCGAGAAACGTCGTATCGTCGCTGTCATCCCCGCGTACAATGAGGAGACGAGAGTGGCACATGTCATTACTTCCGCAATGGAGTACGTCGATACGGTGATTGTGGTGGCGGATGGATCAAAAGACGGTACGCCTGCGGTGGCGGAGAAAGCGGGAGCGCTCGTTATTCAACATGTGGATAATTGTGGTGCCGGTGCGGCAACAATGACGGGCATTGAGGCGGCGCGTGCGATGGGAGCCGACATTGTCATTACGCTCGATGCGGACGGGCAGCACGATCCGCACGATATTCCCGCCATGCTCCAGCCGGTGCTCGATGGCAAAGCAGATATTGTTTTTGCCAATCGCTTTGGCGTACGCAACCGCATCCCTTTCATCCGCCGTGTGTTCAATGGCATCGGGAACATTCTCACGTTTGCCGTCACAGGGAAATGGGTTTCCGACAGCCAGTGCGGGTTTAAGGTATTCGGGCCGAGGGCCGTGCGCGAGATCGATATCCGCATGAGCAGGTATGAATTCTGTACCGAGATTGTCCGGGAATCCGTGCAGCGGCACTGGCGTATGAAGGAGATCCCTACGAAGGTCATCTATTCGGAGTACACGATGGCGAAAGGCCAGTCCTTTGCCTCCGGCGTGAAGACGGCACTGAAAATATTACTGCGGTCTTTCCTGCGGTAGGGTTGGCCCGTCCGGGCCAATAGGGTGGTGCATTCCCCCTTCCCGGGATACAATCGGTCCCATGCACCTCACTGCATACCAAATCATTGCGCCCCTTGTCTCATTTGTTGCGATTGTGTACGCATGGAATCTTGTGTTCAAGCAGAAGAAAACGGTGTGGGAGGCGATTCTGTGGACGGCGTTCTGGTCTGCGATTGCGTACATTGCCATTGAGCCGGATTCCATCACGTACCTCACGATGGTGACGGGCATTAAGAACAGGGAGAACGCCGTGCTCGTGACATTCCTTGGTATCCTCTTCTTCATCGTTTTCTACCTCGTCATACGGCTGGAGGAACTGGAACAGCGTCAGACACGCCTTATTCGCAAGATCGCTCTCCAGAAGAAAGGGCTATCTGTCGAAGAGGAGGACGATAAGCGTTAATATGTCTTACATGGAAGGAAAACCTGCGGTTTTCCTTCCATGGGCCATCCTTTCCCTTCAAGGTGTGGCTCCAGGCAGGCGGAGCCTGCCTTCGCCACTTTCGTTCCTATGATGAGGAAAATTCTCCTGCTATCGCCGTACTGGAAAGAAGAGCACCGATGGATGGTGAGCTCAGTGAAGCTCGCGGATCTCTGGCAGCGCCTTGGCTACAGTGTCACCGCCGTGTGCATGGGGCCGCAGACGAAGGTGGAGCGGATTTCAGACACGCTCACGGTCCACTACCGGAAGGATTTCTTTCTGCCCGATCCCTGGAACTACGGCATCGCCCTGGGGTTTGCGGGATATGTGCGGCGTCTTGTGAAGAAAGAAAACCCGGACATCATCGTTGTGAACAAGCTTCTCTTCTGGTCTTCCCTCTCTATTATCCCTCTCCGTCTCACAGGCAGGAAAGTGCTCCTCGCAACGGACGCATTCGTCGGCATGACCTGGTGGCCGAGGGGGTGGTTCCCACGTGTGTGCAGCGCTCTCTATGCCTGGACGCTTGGCTGGCTCCTCCTCCTCTTCGCATCGCAGGTCATCACATTCCATCCGCAGCCGCTGAGGCTCCTCCGTCTGCTCGGCATTGCACGCAAGACTCATGTCATCCCGACGGGTATCGATCCTGTGCCGTTTCATCATGATCATGCACATCGGGAGGGGGCCATCGTCACGTACATCGGTCGCCTGGAATCCGTGAAGGGAGTCGATGATTTTCTTGCGGCGGTTGTTCCTCTGAAAAAGGACTATCCCCATCTCAAAGTGCAGGTGGTCGGTTGGCATAAGAAGGGGCATTCGCTTGTTGCCCGGTACGGTGGCGATGTTTCCTTCACAGGGTTACGTGCAGACATTCCTGCGGTGCTTTCTACCACAGAGATCTTCGTACTCCCGAGTTACAGTGAGGGCTTAAGCAATGCACTCATGGAAGCCATGAGCAGCAGCTGCGCCTGCATCGCGAGCGATGTGGGAGGGAACCGTTTCCTCATCCAGAATGGCGTAGCGGGTTTCCTCTTCCCCCCAGGGGACAGGGAGGCTCTGCGCTCCCATGTCCGCCGTCTTCTCGATGATCCTGCCAAATGCCGTTCCCTCGGGAAGGCAGCACGTGCACGTATAGAGGAGTACTTTTCCTGGGATGCCATTGGAAAGCAGTACGGCCAGTTCTTCCAGGATTTTCTGGCACTATGAAGAAACGCATCGTCATTCTCTCGGCGTTCGCGACCCCGCTCCGAAGCGGGGCGGAAGCGTGCAGCGAGGAAGTACCTTCTGTTTTGAAAGATCGCTTTGACTTCGTACTCATCACTGCGAGGATGAGTAGAAATCTTCCAAGGAGAGGAGCGCTGGAGAGCGGTATTCCCGTTCTCCGTTTGGGGTGCGGGTGCAAATTTGATAAATGGCTGTTCCCATTCCTCGCATCTATTGCCGCAGCGAGACAGCATCCGCACATCATCCATGCCGTACTGGAATCCTACGCGGGACTCGCGCTCGTGTTTTGTCGTTTCACGGCACCGCGAGCCAAGCGTGTACTCACGTGCCAGAGTACGAATACGCAGCTCCTCGTGCAGATGATGCACTGTTCTGCAGATGCCGTGACGGCTATCAGTTCCGCTCTCGTGGAACGTGCAAAGAGATTCGGGCGTGGAGACATTGCTCTCATTCCCAATGGCCTGAAGCTCCAGGACATCCCCCGCGCAGCCAAGGTGCCGGGCCGTGTCCTCTTCGTGGGAAGACAGGAGAAAATGAAGGGTATCGACACGCTTCTCTGTGCATTTGCGCAGGTCAGGCATCCCGGCGCGCATCTCCATCTCGTGGGCAGTGGTTCGCAGAAGAAGTCATATGAGAAGTTTGCCGATGAGCTTGGAATTGCAGACCGCACCACGTTCCTCGGGTATGTGCCGCTCCCGGATGTGTACCAGGAGTTTGCGGAGGCGCAGGTGTTCTGTGGACTCTCCCGCAGCGAGGCGCTGGGCAACGTCTTCCTGGAAGCGCAGGCTGCGGAGTCTGCGCAGTGCGCTCGGCTCCGCAGGGCTGCAGCACGCGGCACACTACGACTGGTCGCAGATTGCGGAGAAGTATGCGGTGGTCTATGAAGCGGTCAGCGATTAGCGGTCAGCGGAAAGCAGGGTACAAAAAACAAAGGATGCTTACTGTTACTAGCCGTTTACCGTTTACCGTTTACCGCCTTTTCCATCATTTGCACTCCAGCATTCCTTGCCTTCTCTGCAGCACCTTTCCTGCGTGCGCGCACTTCTACGGTAGCCCGGTGCAGACTCTCGAACGTGCCGGCGTCTATCCACTGGTCCTGCAGGATGGTTGCGGTGAGTTCGTTTTGTTCCATGTACCACTTGGTCACGTCTGTGATTTCCAATTCACCTCTCTCTGAAGGCTGAAGATTGCGGATGACTTCGAAACAGCGGGAGTCGTACACGTAGCATCCGGTCTGCGCGAGGTTGCTCTTGGGCTTGAGGGGTTTTTCCTCTACGGAAACCACGCGGTTTCCCTTCAGCTCCGCAACACCGAAGCGTTCAGGGTCCTGTACCTCTTTGAGGAAAATGTGGCCGCCTTTCTTAAAGTTTTGTAGCTGCTTTCCAAGGTGATCGAAGTAAATGTTATCGCCGAGAATGGCACAGACGTTATCGCCATCCACAAATTCCTCGGCCATGCCGAGCGCCTGGGCTATGCCCCTCGGCTCATCCTGCACGCGGTAGGAGAAGCGGCAGTGGAATCTCGTTCCGCTCCCGAGGAAGCTTGCCATCTGCTCAATGTGCTCCGTGCCTGTAATGACAATGATGTCCTTGATCCCGGCATCGATGAGGGTCTGGAGCGGGTAGAGCACCAGCGGTTTGTCGTAGACGGGGAGCAGGCTCTTGTTCGTCACCTCCGTGAGGGGACGGAGTCTTGTGCCTGAACCGCCGCAGATGAGCACGCCTTTCATAGTTCCCGGGGAATTGACAAGTGCCATATTTTAGGTGATAAAAATACTTTTGGCAAGGAAATTGAGGGCTGTAGTGTACGCCGTAAAAACCCCTTTTGCCACGTTCTCTTCGCGGATACAGCTGCTATCATTCTTCTGATGAATCTCCTCGTCACAGGCGCCGCCGGTTTCATTGGTTCTCACTACGTCCTCCGCCATACGGAGCGGGCGCCGGAGGATGCCATCGTGGTTCTCGACAGCCTCACGTACGCAGCGGATAAATCTCTCCTCGATTCTGCTGCGGATCGCATCACGTTTGTGAAAGGGGACATAGCCAATCAGAAGCTTGTGGAGAAGCTGGTGAAAAAGCACAACGTGCATGCAATTGTGAATTTTGCGGCCGAGACGCATGTGGACCGCAGCATCAAAGATGTCACCCCGTTCATCCATACCAATATCGGCGGAGTGCAGTCGCTCATCGAAGTCTGCAGGAAACGCCCGGATGTACTGCTGCTGCACGTCTCCACCGATGAGGTATACGGAGATCTTGCCGACAGTGATCCTGCATTCAAACCCCGTTCTCCTCTCAATCCCAGCAACCCGTACTCTGCGAGCAAGGCTTCCGGGGATCTCCTGCTCCTTGCTGCGGCGAGAACGCATGGCATCCGCGTGCGCATCACCCGGTGCACCAATAACTACGGGCCGCATCAGGACAGGAGCAAGCTGCTGCCGGTCATCATCACCCGTGCCATGAAAGGGGAGAAGATTCCCATCTATGGGAAGGGAAAGCAGAAGCGTGACTGGCTCTACGTGACCGATCACACCGATGCCATTGAAGCCGTACTGGAGAAGGGGAGGGATGGTGAGATCTACCTCATCTCGGCGGGTGAGGAGCAGGAGAATATCAACGTTGCGCATACTGTGCTCGATGCCATGGGCAAATCCCACGATCTCATTCAATTCGTCCCGGACCGGCCGGGGCACGACTGGCGATACAGCTTAGATTCCTCCTCTGTCCGTGCACTCGGTTGGAAACCCACCGTGTCCTTTGCGGAGGGAGTGCGGCGGACGATCGAGTGGTATTCGGAGAAGTAATCAGAAGGCAGTAAGCAGTAACTGACTTCTGGCTTCTGTTTTCTAATTCCTATTTCGTCACATCATTTCCTCGACGATGTAGTGAGTGGCGGCGAGTAAGCCCATGCCCAGCGCGAGCGAGACAATGCAGCTTAGGCCGTAGTTATTCGGAAAGAGAAAGACATCCATGATGCCCCATGCACCGCGCCAGTAGGCGACGACTGCAAAGCCGATGACGATGGCAAATGCGACCTTGTGTCTCCTCTTGAATGTGGATATTTTTTTCAGCATACTTCAGTTATATTATAACATATTATATTATTTTATGCAATTTCCAGCATATTCCTGCAATGCCAAAACAACCGAATTTCTGTGCGAGGAGAGGAAAAGGTGTAAGAATTCTCCGGCCATTCATTTTTTTTCATGAAAGTTGTTCTTGCCACCCACCTTCGCTCTCCACTTCAGCGAGCTCAGTGTCGAGCTTCGGTGGGCGAGCAGGTATCTTTGATCCATTCTTACGCATGATAGTATGAAGGTAGTACTTGCCACAGGTATTTACCCGCCGGACATCGGCGGTCCGGCAACCTACGTACGTGCCCTTGCGGAAGAGCTGACGCGGCGGGGCACGGAGACGGTAGTCATCACCTATGGGAGAGCTGATCGTATAGGTGCCCACAGTTCCTGGCCCGTATTCTGTGTGCCAAAGTGGGTGCCTTTCCTGCGCTGGTTGCGGTATGCCCGGGTACTCAGGGCTCATGCGGCAGATGCCGATATCATCTATGCATTCTCTTCCGTGAGTGCTGGGGTGCCGCTCTTCCTCTCACGTGTCAAAGGACCGAAGCGCATTCTCCGTTTGGGCGGAGACTTCTGCTGGGAACGGTATACGGGCAGAGGGGGACAGCTGGGACTGAAGGCGTGGTACGCATCCCGGCCGTGGCTCCGCAGCATCATGCAGCGTCTTCTGAAGCAGTTCCACTACGTCATTTTTTCCACACGCTTCCAGCAGGAGATTTACGAAGGAGTATACAAGGTTCTTCCTCCTCATTCCGTCCTTGAAAATGCTCTCCCCCAAGGGAGCACCCATCTCCATAGGAAACACGAGCCGTTCCGGCTCCTCTTCCTCGGACGTTTTGTGGGGTTCAAGAATCTGCCTCTCCTCCTCCGTGCCATTGCGAAGGTGCCCGGTGTGCGGCTGACGCTCATTGGTGACGGTCCCATGGAGAAACGCCTGAGGCAACTTGCATCCGAACTTCTTCTCGATCAGCGCGTGACGTTTCTTGAGGCAGTGCAGAGTGAGCAGAGAGCGGAATTGTTCCGGGAATACGATCTCCTCATCCTTCCCTCTATCACAGAGATCAGTCCGCATGCTGCGCTCGAGGCCCGTGCGGCGGGGCTTCCTGTTCTCCTTACCGATCAGACGGGGTTGAGCAGCCTGCTGACGGGCGGCATGACGCTGGTGCCCCTCTCCACACCCGTTGAAATCATCCGTGCGCTGGCAGATGCTGTTTCCCAGTACGATACCCTTGCATCTGCAGCAGCCAAACCCGTGCCGAAGCGCACGTGGAAAGATGTTGCAGACGAGCATCTCTCCCTCTTCCAGCAACTTCCATGAATCTTCTCATGGTCACCGGCGACCGCTCCATTCTGGAAGGCCGCAGGGGAGCCTTCTGGCACACACTCCAGGGACTGCGTGCCTACTGGGAGCGCATCGACATCCTCTGTCCCCGTCCGCGGGTGGCCGCCGCCTCTGCCGGGGAGGTGCAAACGGCGCTGCGTTCCTCCGGGGGAGGATCAGTGTTCTTCTATGCAAACCCGCATGGCATTCTCACACAGCCCTCCTGGATAGTGGCGAAAGGGAGAGAACTCCATGAGCAGTACAAGTACGCCGCAATGACCATTCATGAATATCCGCCGTTCTACAATGGGCGTGGTGCACTGCGGCTTGCTGCGGAGACGAACATTCCGACACTCCTTGAGATACATCACATTGTGGGGTTCCCTTCCGCTGCGTCTGTTTCGGAGTGGGTCGGCCGCAGGCTCTCGCGCTGGTTCCTTCCTCAGGAAGCCCGTCGCGCCACCGCCGTGCGCACGGTGAACGGGGAGGTGGAGAGGATGCTCATTTCCTGGGGGGTGCCCGAGGAGAAGATCGAAGTACTCCCTTCATTCTATCTGGATCGGGAGGCGATTGCCGGGGTGGAGAAACAGGAGAAGAGATACGATCTTGCGTTCTGTGCCCGGCTTGTTCCGAATAAAGGTCTCGGGAAGGTACTCGAGGCACTCACTTCCCTCCCCGGGACGACGCTGGTCGTGGTTGGAGACGGGCCCAAGCGCTCCTCGTTTGAGCGGTATGCGCGGGATCTCGGCGTGTACGACCAGGTGAAATTCACGGGGTGGCTCCCGGAACAGAGAGATGTACTGAAGACACTGAAGAGCGCCCGCGTGTTCCTCATGAACTCCACGAGCGAGGGGGGACCGCGGAGCGCCCTCGAAGCCATGGCCTGCGGACTCCCGGTCATCGCAACGCCGGTGGGGGTGATGCCAGATGTACTCAAGGAGGGAGTGAACGGTCTTTTCACCACAGGTGAAGCTCCCGATCTCGTGAATTGCATCGAAGCTCTTCTC